>JGI20225J20221_1002764_pt1 | contig 12120 bp, 6 predicted proteins | sample BioMet4_FD_20221 | JGI IMG/M metagenome (IMG submission 20221) | reverse complement strand
CAGGAAGCAAACTTGTCGCTTCTTATTTAGGCATGAGACCTAAGACTGTTGCAGCGTCTAGTTCAGTAAAAATTGCTTTGGAACCTGATAATAAGGTTCTTGACGAAGTTGTTGTTACAGCTATGGGTATTACTCGTCAGAAGAAAGCTCTGGGATATGCTTCTCAGGAACTTACATCTGAAGATTTGAATACTTCTGGAACATCTTCTTTGGCAAGTGCAATGCAAGGTAAACTTACTGGTGTTGATATTCGTACATCATCAGGTGCACCAGGTGCTTCTGCACAAATTATGATTCGTGGTGCGCGTTCTTTTGATGGAAACAACACCCCTCTTTATGTTGTAGATGGTATGCCAATATCTTCTACTCCTGACTTTTCTACAGGTCAGTCTGTTACAGGTGCTGATAATGCTAGCCGTGCAATAGATATAAATCCTGATGACATTGAATCTATCAATGTTTTGAAAGGTCAGGCAGCTTCTGCGCTTTATGGTATCCGTGCTTCAAATGGTGTAATTCTTATCACAACTAAGCGTGGTAGCAAAAACACATCTAAGCCTGTTATTTCGTTCTCTACAGATATCAGTGCACAGACATTGAGTCGTAAGTTTGAGCGCCAAACTGATTATGCACAAGGTAATGGAGTGGATATTGATGGTAAAACAGCTTACAATTCTGCAAGCACTGTTTATGACCCAACAACTTCTATGAGTTGGGGACCTAAGATTTCAGATCTTGCAAATGATCCAGTTTATGGTGGTAATACAACTAATAAATATACTACTTCTGGTAAGCATCAGGGACAATACTATAATCCTAAGTATGCAGCAGCAGGTCTTAGTGGTTGGGCTACTCCTCAAATCTATGATAACGTAGGTGATTTCTTTAAGACGGGTCTTACACAGAATTCAACATTTAATATTTCTCAGCGTAAGGATAAACTTAGTTATTCTTTCGGTGTGAGTGATACTTACCAGAAGGGTATTGTTCCTTCAACAGGTATGACACGTACTGGTGCTCGTGGTGCTATTGATTGGCAAATTGATGATCAGTGGAAGACAGGATTCTCTGTTAACTATAGTTCTGTGAAGATTACTTCTGCTCCTGGTGCAAACAATGGTATCATGAATGTTGTTTATTCAGCTCCAGCAGAATACAATCTGAAGGGCACTCCTTATCATGCTCCTGGTGACCCAACAAGTCAGATTTCATTCCGCTCAACAAGTTTCAATAACCCTTATTGGTGGGCGCATAATGATGAATTCTTGCAGCATACTAACCGCGTGTTTGGCAATGCATACGTAGAATATCGTCCTAAAATAAATTGGAGCGATGCTTATAATTTGGTATTTCGCGAGCAGGCTGGTTTAGATGTTTATACAACTAACAATACTACTCAGGCAGAACTTGGCTCAGCATATAATACTAAGGGAGAAGTTGAGAATTATGGTGTTGAGAAGAATATTTTCAATAACTTGTTCACAGCTAATTTTACTGCAAAATTAGGCGGAGAAAAACAATGGGATTTTGGATTCCTTTTAGGCTCAGAATTCAATCATGAGTATAGACGTAATTGGGATTATGATGCTTCTGGTTTGGCATTCTATGGTCAGCCAACAATCGGCAATGCTTCTACAATGAGTGGATGGAGTGAATACAAATCACAAGAGCGTACAGTTGGTTTCTTTGGTCAGGCTTCACTTACATGGAGTGATCAGTTGTTCCTTACAGTAACAGGGCGTAATGATATGGTTTCTACAATGCCACGTGGCAATCGTAGCTTCTTCTATCCTTCTGTATCTTTAGGATGGATATTCACAGAACTTCCTGCACTGAAAGGTAACCACATACTTTCTTATGGTAAGTTGCGCACCTCTTTTGCCCAGGTAGGACAAGCTGGTATATATTATAATAATTATATGTATGTTCCTTCTTATGGTAGTGGTATGTATACATATACTCCAATTAGCTATCCAATGGGTGGTGCGACAACATATACTCCTTATTATGTGAAATTCGACCCGAACTTGAAGCCACAGAATACTTCAAACTGGGAAGCAGGAGCTGATCTTAACTTCTTTAATAATAGAATTAAGATAGAGTATACTCTAAGTTATCAGGACGTTAAAGACCAAATTTTTGATGTACCAACTGCTGGTAGTACAGGTTATCAATATCTTAGAACAAATGCAGGTAGAATGACAACTTGGTCTCATGAATTGTCACTTAATGCTTCTGTTGTTCAGAATAAAATTTTCAACCTTGATTTAGGAGTAAACTTTACTAAGATTAAGAATCAGGTTAAGGAACTTGCCAATGGTGTCGAGAGTATTATGCTTGGTGGTTTCGTAGAACCACAGATTCGTGCAATGGCTGGATATACATATCCTAATATTTATGGTTATGCATTTAAGCGTACTGATGACGGACAGTTACTTTTAGTTAATGGACTTCCTCAGAAAACCGCAAATAGTGTGAATCTTGGTGAGTGTACTCCTGACTTTAATATGGGCTTTAATCTTAGAGCTAATTATAAGAATTTATCTCTTACTGCTACTGTTGATTGGCAGAAAGGTGGATGTATGTACAACGGAACACTTCTTACAATGAATTATTTCGGAGTAACAAAGGAATCTCTTCCTTACCACGAGGGAAAAATGGTTGCTGAAGGTATAGATGCAGCAACAGGCAAGAAAAATACGGTTCAGGTAGCTAGTCAAGAGTATTACAGAGCTTACAACAATGTTACAGAGGCAGGAATCTATGATACAAGTTTCTGGAAGCTACGTGATGTAACTCTTGGTTATAAGTTGCCTAAATTTGGAGGTGTAGATATCTCTATATATGCATTTGCTCGCAATGTACTCCTTTGGTCTAAGATGCCTAATCTTGATCCAGAAAGTTCACAGGGTAATGGTAATATGGGTGGTTATTTTGAGCGCTTCTCTGTTCCAAATACATCAAGCTTTGGTGGTGGGTTTAAACTTACTTTCTAAAGGAAATNAATGGTATTAATAATTTAAAAGGGACAATTATGAAATTAAAATATATTTTAGGATTGGTTCTGACATCAACACTNGCGGTATCTTGTTCAGAGGATACGATGGACAGAATTAATACGGATGAATCTCATCCAGGTGTCGATATCGTAAATGGAAAATTCCAAATCACAGACGCTGAGGTTGCTACTGTGTATAGCACTTTGTGTGGTAGTTACGCATGGTATGTGTCTTCTTACACAGAGCAGCTTTTCGGAACAGGTAATAACCAGATGAAGAATGTTGAGGTGCGTGACTTTGGAGAAATGGCGGCAAGTTCTACATTTGGTAATGAATGGAATTCTACATATCTAAATCTGAACAATCTTATTTCAATAAAAGCAAAATGTGCTGATGGCGGAGTAAATGCAGGCAATTATGATTTGTTGGGAATGGCAGAAACTCTGGAAGCTCTTAATTGGGGTATTCTTACTGACTTGCATGGTGATATTCCTTGTTCAGAAAGCTTTGATGGTACCAAAAAAGCAAAACTTGATACTCAAAAAGAAGTCTATGATAAAATTTTTGCTCTTCTTGATGATGCACAAGTTAATTTTGCTAAGGGTGGTAAACATGTGACAACACAGGATATACTTTTTGCAAATGATTTGAAGAAATGGTCAGGGCTTGCCCATGCTATCAAGGCTAGATATTTACTCCATACTTATGGCGTTAATAAGAGTGTTTTGAACAGTGTTCTTAATGAGGCTCAGGCTGCAATAAGTGCTGGCTTTACTGGTGTGAATCTTGATATTTTTAATGGTAAGACAGCCGATAATGCATGGTCTGCTTATCATTGGAGCCGTTCATATATAGGTTCTTCAAAGACAGTTGATGACCTTCTTGTTGAGCGTGCTGATCCTCGTGAGGCTATTTATAATACAAATGGATTTGGAGTTGATGAGCCTATTATTGGCCACCCAGGAAGTTCTGATCAGGCAATGAAGACACAAACTGTAAATTACCCAGCATGGTTGGATAATGGTGCAGCTTATCTTCATTTGTTCAGTAAATCTGAATTGTATTTTATTATAGCAGAGGTTAAGGCTCGCCTTAATCAAGATGCAAAGTCTGATTTTGAAACTGCAGTAACAGCATCATTTAAAGACTATTTTGTAGCTAGTGGATCTTCAGTTGATGATGCTACGATAACAGACTACCTTAAGTCTATCGAAACTCGTTATGCTGATAATGCTTTGAAGGAAATTATGGTGCAAAAGTATATTGCGCAGACTCGTGATGAACAGCTTGAGACTTATAATGATATTCGTCGTTGCCGTTATGTTGATGGTACATATTATGTATCTTTGACTAACCCAATGAATATTCAAGCAAAAGTCAATCGTTGGCCACTTCGCTTGCCTTATGGTGAGAGTGATGTTGTCTCTAATCCTAATGTATCTGCTGCATTTGGTTCTGGTAGCACTGCTGGAGATTATGAGTTTACTGATCCAGTATGGTGGGCTGGTGGTAAATAATAAAAATAAAATATCTGTAGATAAGATGATTGGTCGCGAGACCAGTCTTATCTCTCTCTGATCTTGGGGCTGACTTTTGTCAGCCCCTTTTTTTTTGTTCAAAAATTTGTGTTATCTTTGCATAAGATAAACTGCACTCGACATAACATTCAAGCAAGCTTGATGATTCTGCACTCGTTTGTGTTATCTTTGCATAAGATAAACTGCACTCAGCATAACATTCAAGCAAGTTTCATGATATAGTTATTATTTGTGTATATCTGAAGTGTCGAAAGGAAATAAGGTAAAAAGATGAAAAGAGTATTATTTGTATTGATGTTGTTTGCTTCGCTATTTGCGAATGCTCAAGTTAAGGATGTTATAGGGGAACATTGGGTTGGCACTTGGGCTACAGCCCAACAACCAGTTGTAAAGGCTTACATGCCTTATAACAATAATATGTCAAATCGTTCTGTCAGACAAATTGTGAAAGTTTCTATTGGCGGTAAACTAATCAGATTGCAAATCAGCAATGAACTTTCTAATGAACCTGTGGAGATACGGTCTGTATATATTGCTCATGCTAAAGATTCTTCTGCAGTCGAAGCTAAAACTGCCAAATATTTCAAGTTTGGAAATAAGTATAAGGTAACAATTGCAGCTGGTAAGTCTATTTTCAGTGATGCNTTGGTTTATGACTTGAAACCTTTAGAGCGTTTGTCAATAACGATTAACTATACTTCTGCACCCGTAATTCCGACAGTACACATGGGATCTCGTACAACAAGTTATATTATGCGTGGTGTGACGAATGCTGATAGTAATTTTTCAAAGGCATTCCGTGAAAACCATTGGTTTAATATAGCTGCCATAGATGTATTTGATGCAACAGGAAAGAGTATCGCTATTATAGGTAATTCTATTACTGATGGGAAAAATAGCACTGACAATGCTCAAAATCGATGGCCTGATATTATGTCTGAGACATTCCATTATAAATATCATATAACTAATTTTGGTGTATTGAATCTCGGAATCGGTAATAATAGGGTGGCAGTTCCTGGAGGATTCGGAGAGTTAGCAAAAAATCGTTTTAACCATGATATATTGGAACAACGTGGCTTAAACGCCGTCATTATTTTCGAAGGTGTAAATGATATTGGTGCTGCGGTCAAAGGTAATAGTGAAGCTGTTGCAATGCAACTCATAGAGTCTTATGATGATATGATTAAGAAGGCTAAGGAAAGAAAACTTAAAGTATACCTTGGTACGATTACTCCTTTTAGGGTGGCAGGATAATTATTCTATATTCCATGATGCAGCTCGTGAAACCGTAAATCAATGGATTAGATCACAAAGGAAAAAGTTGATGGTATTTTAGACTTTGATGAGCCTTCTTTCGTGATCCTGAAGATCACAAGCCGAATGCAAAAAGAAATTTGGCAAAGTGACCTGGTTGCATTCCCTAATGCGGAAGAATATAAGCTGATGGGCGGAATATGCTGCAAGTATAATTAAATGAAAGATTTAATACTCGTATAATTTTATGTGTAGAATCTTCCATTCTCCGACAGATATTCTTGCGTGTCTTCCCTGATGATCTTCATCACCGTTCAGTCTGCGAAGATATTCAATTTTGCCGTCTGCTTTTATTGTAACTTCGTCCATATATCCAATCCCTGAGCGTTTTCCGTTAAATTGTGATGAGTTCTTTCTACTTGAATCATCATTGCGTCCGTTAATGATGAACCCATCTTCGCCAAGTCTTTCTTCTTTGTTTTGTAGAATCTCGTCGTTGTTTTGAAAAGACACGACAATTCCATTCCCTGCGATCAGATAATCATTTTTAGCCAGTTTAATTATTATTCCGCCGCCTTCTAGCCATTCTTGACCATTTGTTGCACGTTTATCCCAAGGTAAAGTGAAATAATGTCTGCATGTTATTGTGATGTTGTCATCTTTAATTATCTGCTGATAGTCTTCCTTATCAAAAAGAACACCGTGGATGTCTTTTTTGTTATTGTGCTTCATAATAGGGAAAAGCTGACGAAGTAGCGAAAAACTACTTCGTAAATTTTCTATTGCTTCTTTTTCAGCAGTGTCAATAGAGAAAGTGCTATATCCCAAAGCATGGTGTTCACCAAAAACATATAGAGCTCTTACTCCGCTATTTGCGCAACATTTACTTTCTGGAATAAATAGACGGTTGTTCTTGAAATCGTATTTTTTTGCCCATTCTTTAAAGCCTGCATCGTAGATGTCTGGTGACATCATGTCAATACTCGGTGCAAAAGCCTTCCATATCTTCCAGAGGTGGGCTAAAGGCCCCGCTGATGGATATTCTCCAGGCTTTCGTTCACGACTATTCATGGCAGCATTTACATATAAAGGTATGTTGTGGATTTGTTTTGCATTTTTGGCTAGTCGTTCAACATACTTCGCATAATAGATTGCTTGAAATGCTTCGTCCTCGTAAAGTTTGCCTTCTGTATGAAACCCGATTTGATTTAACTCTTTTCGCCATATATCTTTGCAGTATTCCTTGTCTGCTATTTCTGAATGATCTCTGGCACTTTCAAGCATACCTATTTCATTTTCCACTTGGATCATTATAACAGTCTGTTTCTGTGGATCTATTCTTTTTATGTGTCTTATGAGAGAAGTAAATGCTATGTTATCAGCTTGGAATACATTCTCAGAAAAAGCTGATGCTATTTCCATTTTTTTCCCCTTATCAGTAATGGCTCTAGGAAAGCGTTTGGTGTCTTCCTTAAACCATATCGGTGCATAACAACTCATAGAATTCTTCCATGCTCCAAACCATAAAAATATAACCTTAATATTATTTTTTTGCGCAATATTAATGGTTTCATCGATTAGTGAAAAATCAAATGTCCCCTCTGTAGGTTCAATTAAGTCCCATTGCGCAGGTACTAGTATAGTATTAATACCTGTCTTGGCAGCCTTGGGAATTGAACTATCAATGTCAGCAATATTCGTTGCTGCTGAATTACTTAGTTCACCACCTAAAATCATTTCCTGGCCAATGCATTGTGCTGTAAAACACGTTAGCATTGTAACCATAATAAATATTATTCTTTTCATGATGGTTTATTGTCTTAACTTGCTGCTGACGGATATTGGCATAAAGCTAACACCGGTGAAATCGTACTTTATTGGTTGTTTTGAGAAAGTTTGAAAGTATCTCAATGTGTAGTTACGCCATTCTTTAGCATTGTCTAATTGCACTTGCAGCAACATGTTTACTTTTGACCAACGTTCTTCATCAACATACGGCTGAGCATCTTGCCATATCTTCTGAAACGACACAATTTGCTCTATGCCTCTATAATAGAGTCCACATAGTTCATCCCATAAAGTGTCTCCATTTTTTAATTTGTAATCCCATGGAACATGATGAAACCATAGCAAGTGTCCACATAGTTCATCCCATAAAGTGTCTCCATTTTTTAATTTGTAATCCCATGGAACATGATGAAACCATAGCAAGTATTCATCTGGACAAGTTTGTAGATTGTCGAACATACTACGGTATGGTTCTCTGTATTGTGACACAGCATTAGTGCCTTTTGAGGATCTGTCAAATCCTACACCATTTTTGTCGGCCTTATGATAATATACAGGGCACCATTCTATTGGATATTCGACTTTGTATCCGTCTGGTTCTGGCCCGTAATGATGGTCGAATGCAAATATATGGTGGAGACCAAGAGGCATCATATAGTCAACGCATGCTTCACGACTTGTTAGCATCATGTCGCCTATATAGTCAACGCATGCTTCACGACTTGTTAGCATCATGTCGCCTATAGCATACTCATTAATGTTCTGTCCAAATGTTTGTTGAATCCATTCATGAGCGATTAAATCGGCAGAAAGAGATGGATCCCATGCAAGTCTACCAAAGGCATACCAGTTGGCTTGCGAAAAAGGATGTCCACACCAATTAGTATCATCTCCTATATTGCTCACACCTGCTATACCAACAAGGCAGTCAGGAGATACAAAGCTGAAAAATTCTTTCCACATTGTTGCAAGATATACCAGATGTTTGCTTTGTCCTGTATATTCTTGTGTAATCTGGAATTCTGCCATTTGTTTAGTTTGCTTCATATTGTCGAAGATCGGAGCATACGGTTCACGTGGTTGAAAATCAAGTGGCCCGTTCTTACTTTGGAGTATTACATTGTTACGGAATTTACCGTCAAGATCTTTGAATTCATTAAGAGCTTGTTTCACTCTGTCTTCACCTTTGTGCTTTGCGCCATATACAAAACTTCGCCACATCACGATTCCTTTATGGGCGGCTAGTGCATCAGCAAGCATATTGGCACCATCGGCATGAGTGCGTCCGTAATCAAATGGACCTGGTTGTCCTTCTGAATTAGCTTTTACAAGAAATCCACCGAAGTCTGGAATTAAAGAATATATTTCATTTACTTTATTTATCCACCAATTTTTAACGGTTACATCGAGTGGATCTGCAGTTTTTGTATATCCTAAAGCCATTGGTGAACCGAAATTCACAGATAGATAAACTTTTATTCCATAAGGTCTTATTATATCAGCGATATTTTTTATACTATCAAGATATTCTTTTGTCAATATCTTAGGAGAAGCATTCACGTTGTTTAGCACACTACCGTTTATTCCAATAGATGCATTTGCTCGTGCATATTCAATAATACGTTTCTCCCAGTCATCGCCTTTTAGTCTTGAAGAGAAGAAAATACTTTTTCCAGCATAGCCACGTTCTATGCTTCCGTCGATGTTATCCCAATGATTAAGAATTCGTCGTGAATACTTTGGAGCAGAATACCCTCCTGTATTACTGTTTGTACTAAGTAGTTGTATTCTTAGCGCGTTATAAACACCGTATAGTAGGCCGATTTCAGAATGAGAACAAATGGAATCTGCATCATAGATGAATCCGTCATCATTTTTTAAACTTTTATCAATTACGAGTTTTATGTCTTTGCCATTCCAATATTTCTTTAATTCATCAATAGCAATCTGCATCGTCTTTCCACCTTTCGGTGCAATTACATGAGCTTTGTTTAGAGTCTCGTATCTTAACCACAGATTATGTCCATCTTCAGCCGTTATCGTGGAGCATATAGCAAAGAATATAAATAATAGTATAGTTTTCTTCATGTTGCAAAATTAATCAATATTTTTATATTATAGTTTGTTTATAATATCCTATTCTTTATGTTTCGTCTCAAAATATTCAGATGGGGCTACCCCAAAGTGTTTTTTGAATACAGTTGAAAAGTGGGTCTGATTATTAAAACCTACGGCATAAGCTACCTGAGATATGTTGATTTCTCCTTGAAGAATCAATTGCGCAGCTTGCTCTAATCGTAGATTTCTTATGAATTCACCGGTGCTTACACCTGTAATTTCTTTCAGTTTACGGTGTAGTTGCGCTCTGCTCATAGCGATATTCTCAACGAGTTTTTCTACATTGAAGTCTGGATCGCTGATGTTTTCGTTGATGCATTTCATCACCTTGTCCATAAGTATAGCGTTATTACCTTTAACTTCTATTTTTGCCATTTTATCTTCCTGCACCAATGCACCTGAGAATTTACCCTTAAGTCTTCTGACGTTATCTACCAGATTGTCAATTAGAATATGTAGTTCTTCCATGCTGAATGGTTTAGCAAGAAAAGCATCAGCGCCACGTTTTAATCCTTCAAGACGATTATCAACATCACTCTTTGAGGTAAGAAGTATTACAGGGATATCACTAATCTTACAGTTTCCTTTTATCTTTTTAAGCATAGTTATACCATCCATTTCAGGCATCATTACATCACTTATAACCAAATTGAAATTCTGCAAGAAAGGTTAGTTTGCTTAATTCCCTCTCTTCCATTTGACGCATAATCGAACTTATAGCCATCCGCCCAAGTTCGTTTCATTAATATATGCTCGCCAATTTGTGCGTCGTCGTCAGGACGATTAAGATTTCTAAATCTTTATTTGCCGCTTTCTTATGTGTTTGCGGATGCGCAGTCTCATTTATCACAGGCGATTAAAAAGCAAATCGACCTATTCTTCTTGCTTTAAAGATGGGGCATTTTCCCAAGGTGGAATTATTTATTTCCATGTACATGTGGCCCTTTTTGGCCCAATCACATATATTATTATGCCCCTTTATGTTTTTCCTCCGTGCCATGTTTTACCAACGCCTTTGCATAAAGTCCAAACCTATCCCCGGCCCCTGCAAAATGGAAGGGCCAGTTGTTGTTCTTTCCTTGATAGAAGCCGATCAAATTTAAATTTTTCCTTTGCATCATGCTCGTTTCTTTATTCCAATCCCCAGAATCTGCTTACTTTAAGTGTCGCCTATTGCAGTTGGTCACAAGTTATTAAAACATTTATGGCCCGTCCATTGTTCGAAAGTATATTTACATACGCATTTGACAATTATTATTATTAATAATCTTGGTTCAAAATAATTCGATCAATCCATTTACATTTATCTTTTTCTTGCGAAAGCTTTCCAAAGAAATATTTATGTTTCTTTCTTTTGCATTATATGAATATAAAGCAATTATGCTGCGAGTAAATTCCACTAGGTCAGTCTCATCACAGTGTAACTGCATTTGATTTTTGTCGATTTTCCGTTCGTCAAGAATCTGATTTACCAACAGTAAAAGTCTTTGAGCATTGCGGTCAATGATATTTATTTCTCCTAGGCTGTCAATATCAGTAATCTTACGTTTCAACTTTTCCAATGGACTCATTATCAATGTTAACGGAGAGCGTATGTCATGAGTGGCATCAATGAGAAATCTCATCTTCTGTTCTTCAAGATCAGCCGTTCTACGTCTCTCATAATATCTGAATATGAAATATATAAGTATGATTATCAGTGCGGCATAAATTATATATGCCAATGTTGTAGCATACCATGGTGACTCCACAGTGATATCTATAACTTTTGTATTCTTAGAAACAATGCCGTTGCAGCTAGCCCTTACCTCAATCTGATAATTGCCAGGGTTGAGCTTGTTAAAAGGAATGGAGTTTATTCCTTCGTCAGTAGAATTCCATTCACCTCGGTTTATTCGATATTGATAGCATACATCTTCTGCATTTTTATAGTTTAATAGCGAGAATTCAAGAGTAAAACTGTTTTCAGAATATGGGACCGTATATTTGTTCTTGGTATAGTCCATATGTTTGCCATAAATGATGAAATTTGTAAGATGTACATCTCCCATTTCTGTAATGTCACTAATTACGTTGTCAGGATAAAAAGTTGTGATTCCATCGGTGTTTCCAAATCCTATGCGTCCGTCTGCAGATTGCATTACTGCACCTAATGTATATTCATGAGAGCGGAGACCATTTCCATTAATGTGGGCTATGAATTTCTCTGTATGGTGGTCATATTGCCATATCCCCATTGTTGTGCTTACCCAAATGTTATTATGCGAATCTTTTACTATACCGCATATTTGTTTGTTGCTAAGTACTGATGAATGTGGAAATGGTGCTAATTTCTTTAAACCACGATAATATATGTATAGTCCTTCATCTGTTCCTATTATCATATTGCCCCAATCGTCTTCACATAAATAGTTTGCTTG
>JGI20225J20221_1002762_pt1 | contig 12125 bp, 14 predicted proteins | sample BioMet4_FD_20221 | JGI IMG/M metagenome (IMG submission 20221) | reverse complement strand
GAACGCAACGGTCCGGTTCGGCCGATGACCAAAGTTTTGAGAAACATTTCGCCTCTCGGCCCTAATTCCGGGTTCCCGTGTGACCGCTAGTAACCTGCGGTTACCACGGCCGGTAAGTTTAACGCAGAGCCACAGAACGTTTTGCTAGACATGCTACTGCGTGGTTTTTAGTTCCCGAGCGGTTACTAGACCGGACTAACGTCGTCACACATCGCGGGCCCGTGAAAGCGAGGCGTTTATCGCCGTTGCTAAAACGCTATAAAGAACAATACCTGAATTGTAACTAACCACTCTACCGCTTGACGTAGAAACCAGGCAGGTTTCAAATAAGTAGGAGATTAGTACTACGAATGAACTGTAAATTTTCTAAAAACGGTATTACGATCTTCCAATCTCCTGGTAACGGTAGGAGAGCCTTACAAAAACACATCCTTGAAAAATGTAATGGTGCCTACGGTCCACCAAAAGTTAAATAAATCAAATCGCCTACCAAAGATGGGTGTGTTTTCATCACTTCGGAGTATAAAATAGTCTTTAAACGGTACAGACAAAAATACATTTGTAAATAAGATCTTAAGTTAAAATCAAATGGTGTTGTTCCCTTGAAAACGTAAAGCAGCAGAAGAGACTGTGGGGGATTATATCAATTTATGTAATGTGATGCGCTAAAAGCAAACTATTTTACATCAAACAAGGGATACGCAGTATTATTTATTTTACCAAGTGACACCTTGATCGTGTCCTTGCAGCGTCCATTTATTATTAATTCTGGGCGTACTATATTTTGAAAGGTTAATTAAAAATAATAATCCGTAGTTTCGTCTTAACGATCCCTCTACGGTTCTAACGACGGGACGGTTTTATTTTAAAAATTGGTTGCGGAAGTATAAACGACAATAATAATTGTAGATTTACTAATCAACCGAACGGCCCTAATTCGCGGGTCAAAATTTAATAGTACCAACGAGGGTAATAAGACAAAGCACCACTATAAAACTTCGGCATCTATATAGTTAGTCGCCAACAGCTTGGTTGCGCGGTATGTACTATACGGATAAACAAGAAGGTTAATCCTTTCTAAATCCTCCCCCCTCAATAAGAGTGCTGTTGCCAAATATATGCGTATCTCATGGGATACCGTCGGCAAAATCATTTCCCGCGTCCGTGAGGACATCGAACCGAATCTTAAGAGCCGTTTGGATGGGCTGAAGGAAATCGGCATTGATGAGACCAGCTACCGTAAGGGACATAAGTACATCACGGTCGTCGTGAACCATGCGACCAATACCGTTGTATGGGCACATAAGGGACACGGCAAAGCCATCCTGACGCTATTCATGGAAGAACTGACGAAGGAGCAGCGAGAATCCATCCGGGTCGTCACTGGCGACGGTGCAAAATGGATTACATCCTGTGTTGAGAAATATCTGCCGAACTGCATCCGTTGTGTCGATGCCTTTCACGTGGTGGAATGGGCGATGAAAGCACTCGACAATGTCCGCCGTCAAAGCTGGCATGAAGCAAAATCTGTTGCCGAAAGTTATGGCAAGCGACGGAAAGGCCATCCCAAAGCAGCTGATGAAGAATATGCAGAAGCTTCAGTCGCTAGACAGCGATCCCGGGATATAAAGGGATCAGCTTATGCTTTAGGCAAAGCACCTGAGAACCTTACTACGACGCAGGAAGCCAAACTGGAAATGATACAGCTTTCGGATAACCGGCTTTACCGCGCGTATAAGCTGAAAGAAATGCTGCGGCTCCTATTGAAGATGACTAATGTGGATACTGCTGAAGGTGAACTGACACGCTGGGTGAAATGGGCACGGCATTGCCGGATCCCTGAGTTTGTTGAACTGCAACGAAAGATTATGCGGCACAAGGATCATATCCTCAATACCATCCAGTTGCAGGTAAGCAACGCTAGAATCGAGTCCACAAACAACAAGATTAAGCTGATTATTCGACGCTCGTTTGGCTTCCGGAATATCCAGAATATGCTCGACATGGTACTGCTCGTTTGCTCCAACTTAAACATCCCACTGCCGAACCGTCCATAATTCCATATAGAATAAGATCGGGCCGATATTTCAGATTAGTTTTTACCCACACAAGCTAGTGAAGAGCCGAAAATATTGAAGAGTTGAATCGTGGCATAAAGAAATTGGCAGAAAAATATGAGTATCCGTATTTGGATTTGGTGCCATTTTTTATGGATGAAAATGGGCGTTTACCCGAAAATTATACAGTTGATGGATTGCACTTGAATGAAAAAGGTTATACTATATGGAAGTCGAGAATTAAAAATTTTGTAAAAGAATAATAGGTTTTATTGAACAGGAAACTGAACAGTATCGGAAAATGGGAGAGGCTGCATGGGAAAAACAAAACTAGTACAGCGTTAATTAATTAGCTATACCAACCGATGACTCGAAATCATCCATCTTGTACTTCCAATGATAAACAACAGGTATCTCATTTACTTCGGCAAAATATTTGTTTATTCGATTGATAAGCTCTTGTTTTGAGTGTACACGTATTCCTCGAAGAAATTGGCGTGTCATTTTGCCAAAGAATCCTTCAATCATATTCAGCCAAGATCCATGCTTCGGCGTAAATACAAATACGAATCGCCCCGGTAATGTTGACAGAAACTGTTTGACTTTCTTAGAAGTATGTACCGTATGGTTATCAAGAATCAATTGTATCGTATCCCCCTGCGGATATTTGGCATCCAGTATCTTAAGGAAGTCAATGAAGTCCTCACTTTTATGCGTATCGCGTACAAGCGGGATTGCCTCGCCGCTTAGAAGGTCAATCCCGGCCAACAAGGAAATGGTTCCTAAACGCTTGTATTCTCCATCACGCATAATGACACCATTCTTAGTGGTAGGCGGGAGATCTGGAGCTGTTGCAGCAATTGCTTGTATCCCCGGTTTTTCGTCATATGAAACGGTATGCACATCCTGTTCCATTGCCGGTATATAGAGATTCCCATCTTCATCGAAGAGCATCTCGATTTGTTTGTAGATCAACAGGACATCATGCATCTTTGAGTCAAATTCCGGATCTCTGCGCTCGCAGTAATACTGGATGCGAAATGGCTTGATTTCAGCTGCATCAAGAATATTTTTTATGCTGGTTTTCGTGATAGTAGAAAGCCTTAAAAATCCAGCTTTTTCAGCAGTGGCATTGATATGCGATGTAAGTTTTGCATAGGTCCATGTTTCTGCTGCATATCCAAAATTGGTAGGATTCTGGCACGCAACATTGATAATCCAAGCCTTTTCATCGTCTGTTATTTCAGCATTGCGGCCCCGGCCCGGCGCATCAAATATGGCATTATCTACACCACCCGCATGATACTTCTTCAAGCAACGCAGGACACTGTTACGGTTTAGCCCAACCTTTTCGGCGATAGAATCTACAGACTCTGTGCTCGCCTTAAGAAGTAAAATCCTGGCCCTCGTGACAACCTGGGCCTGAAGGGTTCTAGCATGGGTAATAGATTCAAGTTGATTACGTTCTTCTACAGAAAGTTGTAATGGTCTAGGTTTTGCCATGTCTGAATTCCTCCGTTTCATTGATCTAAATTCAGTATAGCATAAAGTAATTAATCGGTATAGTTATTTGTTTTACGTTCTACTAGAACAGGCAATGAAGGCATTTGTGTCAAAACGCCGGTTTAGAATGACATTATTTTTGGAAGGAATTGCCGTGGGCGCGATCACAGGCTTGTTGATTGTTGCGTTTCGTTTCCTCATTGAAAGCTTAGAAGTTTTTTGGCTGGAACGGTATGCTAAAGTACATTTTGGCGATTTTGGGATGGCAGTGCTGTTACTGCTGGCTTTTTCCAGTATTGCCGTTGTATTGTACAAAATCACCCAAAAAGAACCGATGGCCTCGGGGAGCGGGATTCCACAAATTAAGGGCATTCTATTAGGAAAAATGCATATGAAGTGGGCCAGCGTGCTGGTTTATAAATTTGTGGGCGGTGTTTTGGCCATTGGCTCTGGCTTGTCTTTGGGGCGAGAAGGGCCGTCGGTTCAATTGGGGGCAACGATTGGCCAGGGGATGAGCCGTATCTCCGCCCGGTCACGGTTTGAGGAGAAATTCCTGCTTACCAGCGGCGCCGGAGCAGGACTAGCAGCCGCTTTTAATGCGCCCTTGGCTGGCGTCGTTTTCTGCTTGGAAGAATTGCAGAAAAACTTTTCGCCGTTTGTTTTAATGGCGACGATCTCCGCGACAATTTCCGCTACGGTTGTTTCCCAATATTTCTTTGGGGATGCGCCCATATTTCATCTGGATGTATTATCGGTACTCCCTGTACGGTATTACAGTATCTTAGTCATCGCGGGGATCTTTTTGGGATTTTTAGGGATAGGATTTAACAAGGCGTTAGCCTTCTCGCTTGATTTGTATGATAAAATGCCCTTGAAATATGGTTTTGCAAAGCCGCTGATCCCGGTTCTTTTGGCTGCTGGACTAGGGCTGGTTTTCCCGCAGATACTCGGTGGCGGAAATCATTTGGTTGATTCGGTTTTGACGACCCAATATGCAATGGGGTTTTTATTGCTGCTCTTTACAGGGAAATTTCTGTTTACCATGATTTGCTTTGGCTCAGGTGTTCCCGGGGGGATCTTTTTGCCCATGCTTGTTCTGGGGGCGCTGGCTGGCAGTGTTTTTGGCAGCGGTGTAGAATATTTAGGAATTGTTGCTGCCGGCTATGCAGAAAATTTCATAGTATTTGCTATGGCTGGATACTTCGCCGCCGTTGTTAAATCACCCGTTACAGGCAGTATTTTAATCATGGAAATGACGGGATCCTTTCAGCACATGCTGCCATTGATCTGTGTGTCTATGGTTGCTTATGTTACGGCAGACATGCTTAATGGGAAACCGGTATATGATATATTGTTAGAACGATCTTTAAAGAAACAGCAGAAGGCAAAAATTCAGATGAAATATAAGCGTTTGCTGTTTGAAGTTGTTGTTGAAAATGGATCTGATCTCGATGGAAAATGTATTCATCAGATTTCCTGGCCACAATACAGCCTGGTAATAAATATCAGGCGGGGCGAGAATGAAATTTCGCCGGTTGGCGATACCAGAATTCAGGCGGGCGACTATATTTATATTTTTGCCAATGAAAGAGATGGAGCGCAGTTGTCTTCACTGGGACAGGTTGGAATTCAATAGAAATTTACTGTAAGGTAGCTTATATGAAAGCTTTTGCTTTTTGCATAGCTTCCGGGGTGCCGAGAAGAACAAGGCGGTCAAAGGCCTGTAAGATCTCATCAGGATCAGGGGCAATATAGATTTTGGTTTGACGACGAATGGCAATAATCAAACAGCCTGTTTGATTGCGAAAATCCAGTTCTCGTAAAGATTTTCCAATACGTGCGGATGGATTGGAAATCTCAAGTTCCATCGGATTGTAGGGGGTTATATTTTTTAAGCGATCTGAGTAATGAATAATTTCAGTTGTAATTTTGCGAAAGCGCAAATCTATATCATCTTTTTCACGCAATAAAAGCTCAAGATCTTGTTTTAAGGAATAGGCCGAGGCCTTTTCCTGCTGGTGAGTTAAAAAAAGAAAGGCTTGTTCGGAAGAGGTGATCTGCATCTCTTTTCCCTGGGATACAGAAACAATATTTGCGTCTTTTAATAAAAATAAGGCCTTTCGTATTGTCTCCGGAGAGACTGCGTATTGGCTGGCAAGCAAGGTGCGCCCGGAAATCTTTTGCCCTACGGCAAATTCTTGATTTACAATCCGGCGGGCGATATCCAAAGCAATTTTTTGATATATGGGAACGTTCAAATAAAAAACCTCCATAAAAGTAATCGGTTGAAACAAGGTAAATTATATAATATTGTACAGGATATAGGCTACTTTTATTTTATAATTACAAAGTGATAAGGCGAGAGTTCGCATTAAAAAAACAGCTTGCACAGGATAAGAAACCTTGTGCAAGCTGGTGCTTTTTATCTTACAACGAGTACCGAACATTCGGCATACATTACTAATTTGTGGGCTACGCTTCCCAAGAGCAGCGTTTTTAGTGTTCCACGGCCGCGAGTGCCGCAAACAATCATATTTGCTTGATTCTCTTTTGCGTATTGAAGGATCTCATCGGCGACATTGCCCGCTAAAACTTTACGAATGATGGAGCAGGAATGTCCATCACATAATGGCTGGGTGGCTTCATTGAGGCGCTCCAGGGATTGCCGGCGAATCTCTTCCATTTCCAGAATATGGCGTTCTGGTTCCAAGGTGATTACACTTGTTGAGTCGATAACCGTAAGAACATGAACTTCTGCACTATTTGATTTTGCGAAATTAATCGTCCAATCAAGAGCCTTGTTGCTGCCGTCAGAACCATCGAGTGCCAAAATAATTTTTGTTTTCATAGTAAATATGCCTCCTCAATATAATTCTTCCCTCAATTATCTAAATTCTTCAAATATTAGAAAAACCCTTTATGTTTTTAAAATTTATCTGACGAATTTTGTAAAATATGGTTACTTAGAATAAAAGATATTGACATATGACACAAATGATTTATAATGTAATTGTAAATGGCATATGCCATAAATAAAAATGGAGGTGCTTACAATGCCAGGAAGAGATGGAACCGGTCCTAATGGAACAGGTGGTTGCGCTGGTGGTGGCCGCGGACAGGGAAGTGGTGTAAGGCGTGGAGGGCGAGGCCCTTGCGGTCAGAATGCTGGAGAGCACGGAGTTCCAGGCGCTGGGCGTGGCAATGGGATGGGACAAAATGGTAAAGGACAACCTATAAATACGAATCGTCCATAAGCTGTGGTCAGTGAAGATTTAGCGTTTGGATAGAATGTAGTTTGAAGCAAATATCTGCCTGAAAAGAAAAATTGTTGGGAGATGCTTTTCAGGCAGATACATGAGGTGATACGACGGTGGCACGACCAAGAAAATGGCGCAGAGTATGCTGTATGCCAAGACGTCTGCGGTTTGGACCGCTTGATGGGGGGCTGACGGAAGCAGGAATCATTTCAATGACTATTGAAGAATATGAAACACTTCGTTTAATCGATGGGGAGGATTTTACGCAGGAAAAATGTGCCATACAAATGCACGTTGCCAGAACAACCGTGCAAAAATTATATAACACCGCCAGAAAAAAGCTGGCTGAAGCTTTGGTAAATGGCAAGTCGCTGATTATCGGTGGGGGCACGTATAAACTTTGTGATGAACTGCACAAGGACTGTTGTTGTGGCAGCTGTCCCAAACACAGAAATTTTGAGAATACAGGACAAAAAGAACAGGAGGGATTTTTATATGAAAATAGCACTGCCCGTAAAAGCTAAGTCATTGCAGGCTCAGGTTAGTGATACCTTTGGCCGGACGGAATACTTTTTGATCTATGATACGGAAAATAAGACTGCAGAGTATATTGATAATAGTGCGGCAGCTAGTCAGGGGGGCGCTGGGATTAAAGCTGCGCAGACGGTTGTAGACCAGAAGGTGGAGGCTTTATTGACACCGCAATGCGGTGAAAATGCGGCAAGGGTCATGCAGCCTAATGGAATCCGCATCTATAAAACCCAGGCGGGGTTTGCCGAAGACAATATTGAAGCCTTTAAAAAAGGAATGCTGCCGTTGATTGAAAAAATTCATGGGGGATTCCACGGGGGATTTCATGGGGGCCGCGGGGGACAATAAGATGAAAATTGCTGTGCTGAGTGGCAAGGGCGGTACGGGAAAGACTCTGGTTGCAGTCAATTTGGCAGCAATTGCCAAGCAGTCGGTTTATATTGATTGTGATGTGGAAGANCCTAATGGATATCTGTTTTTGCGCCCTAAAAAAACTAAAGTCAGGCCGATCAGCGTTAAAGTTCCTGTAGTTGTTCCGCAGCGCTGTGTGGGCTGTCGTACTTGCGTCGATTTTTGTAAATTTCATGCACTTGCCTATATTCAAAATAAGCCCATAGTATTTACAGATATATGTCATTCTTGTGGAGGTTGTGTTTTATTCTGTCCAGAAAAAGCATTATCAGAAACAGAAAAATTGGTTGGTGAAATTCGATATGGTATGGCAGATAGGATAACTGTAGTTACGGGGGTTTTAAATACGGGGGAGGCATCAGGGATTCCGATTATTAAGCAATTAATAGCGGAGGCTGGATCTCATAAAGAAGACTTGATATTTATGGATTGTCCTCCGGGCAGTGCCTGTATCGTGATGGAAAGCATTAAAGATGCTGATTATTGTGTGCTGGTAGCGGAACCGACTTTATTCGGGGTACACAATCTTGAAATGGTTTATAATCTGGTGAAATTATTTAATAAGCCTCATGGTGTAGTACTTAATAAGTGTTTGCCAGAAGAAAATCCGGCAGAAGTTTTTTGCGAGAAAAACGGGATTGCAGTTTTGGGGAAAATTCCTTTTGATGCAAAATTAGGGAATATAAACTCCAATGCAAAGCTTGCCGTCCGAGAATCTAAAGAATATAAAAAAGTATTTAAAACACTGTTGGAAACGATTCAGGAGGCGGTTGGAAATGAAGAAATTGCTGGTGCTTAGTGGGAAAGGTGGAACGGGAAAGACTACAGTTGCCAGTGCCTTTATCAATCTGGGGCAGGTAAAAGCCTGTGCAGATTGCGATGTGGATGCGCCGAATCTGCATCTGCTTATGACAGAACTAGGCGAACCGGACCGAGCGGAATATTATGGTCTGCCAAAAGCTGAAATTGACACCGAGTTATGTGTACAATGCGGTCAATGTCAGCAGCATTGCCGTTTTGATGCCATATCGTTTCAACAGGAATACCGAGTGGATCCTTTTGCCTGTGAAGGCTGTGGTGTTTGTGAAGTCCTTTGCCCCGTTAAGGCAATATCTCTACGCCCGGAAATTGCTGGTGAACTTAGACTGTACAGCAACCCGCTGGTTTTTTCTACAGCACAGTTAAAAATGGGCAGTGGAACCTCAGGGCTTTTGGTCACCGAAGTGAAAAAGCGAATGCATCAAGCGGCTGAAAATGTAAATATGGCTATTATTGATGGATCGCCAGGGATTGGTTGTCCGGTTATTGCATCGCTTAGTGGTGTAAACATGGTTCTGATCGTGGCCGAACCGTCGTTGTCAGGAATATGTGATATGAAACGTATTGTAGAAACGGCACAGCAATTTCAAACAAAAATTGTTGTGTGCATAAATAAATATGATACAAATATTAAAAATACAGAAAAAGTAGAAGATTTTTGTCAAAAAATGAATATAAGCTTTGCTGGCAGAATTCCATTTGATCCAATGGCCGTGAAAGCCATTAATAGTGGGATTTCAATTGTTGATATAGAGTGCCCATCAGGGAGGGCTGCCAAGGAGATTTTTTCAGTGGTCTGGGAACAGCTTCGTGAGCCGGAAGTGGCGGGTATATGCTGATAAAGACACTAGTGGAAAATACGAGCATACATGATTCGGTTCAGCCGGTGCATGGCTTGAGTTTTTACATTGAAACAAATGGTCATAAGATATTGTTTGATTTAGGCCCGGATGATTTTTTTGAAAAAAATGCAGAGCACCTTGGTGTAGATATTTCCTTGGTTGATATAGTTGTAATTTCTCATGGTCATGCAGATCATGGCGGCGGGTTAAAACGGTTTTTTGAATTAAATGAAAGAGCGATGGTCTATGTACAAAAGCAGGCATTTGAAAAACATTTTTCGCGCCGATCCGCAGCGGAAATAAAATTTATTGGTCTAGATAAAGCATTGTCGGAAAACAAGCGAATTGTATTTGTTGAGCAACAAGCTTCGATTGGTGATTCTTTAAAAATATTTGCAGATGTTAGCGATGGGCAAGGCCTGCCAACGGACAATAAATCGCTGTTTATGGAAGGGGCTCAAGGAGTGGAACCAGATGATTTTATTCATGAACAGAATCTTGTCATTTGTGAAAACGATCGGAAGGTATTGTTTTTAGGCTGTTCTCATAAGGGGATTCTTAATATTTTGGCGCGGTTTTATGAGCTGTATGGGAGATATCCGGACGATGTTCTTGGTGGATTTCATTTATACAGTCAGTCACGGCATACAGGTGAGCCCCCTGAAAAAATAAGGCAACTTAGTGAGCTGTTAAAAGAAATGAATAGTCAGTTTTACACCTGTCATTGTACGGGTACAGAGCCTTACCAATTGATGAAAACATATATGTCTGGACAGATTAATTACTTAGCAGCGGGTAGTCGATTGCTATTGTAAAAATAGGAGAGATTAAAATGAGTGATAGTTGTACGCAAAATTGTACAAGTTGCGAGGAGCAATGTACGGATAGAACAGAGGGGAAAGACAATTGCTTTGAAAGTCCAAATGAATTGAGCCGTATTAAAAAGGTTATTGCCGTTGTTAGTGGCAAAGGCGGTGTCGGTAAATCCATGATTACGTCATTGTTGGCAGTAACCATGAATCGTAAAGGGTATCATACGGCAATTCTTGATGCCGATATTACCGGGCCCTCGATTCCCAAAGCGTTTGGAATCCGTGCAAATGGAGCATTGGCTGGCAATGCGTCAGGATCATATCCAGCAAAAAGTGAAAATGGAATCGATATTATGTCCGTCAATCTGCTGCTAAAAAATGAAACGGACCCTGTTGTATGGCGGGGACCAATCATTTCCAATACAGTTAAGCAGTTTTGGCAGGATATCATCTGGGAAGATGTTGATTATATGTTTCTTGATATGCCGCCAGGAACAGGGGATGTTCCCTTGACAGTCTTTCAATCCATTCCAGTGGATGGAATTGTCATTGTGACTTCGCCGCAGGAACTCGTGTCAATGATCGTGGGGAAAGCGGTAAAAATGGCAAACTTGATGAAGGTGCCAATCCTTGGGATAGTTGAGAATATGGCATATTTTGAATGTCCGGACTGTAAGAAAAAGCATAATATTTTTGGCGATAGCCATCTCGAGGAGATTGCCCAAGAGTATAATCTGAAAATTCTTGGCCGGTTGCCGATGGACCCAGCACTTGCTGCTGCTTGTGATGCGGGGGGAATTGAATCCTTTTCCGAGAACTATTTCGATCAAATAGAGCAGATCTTTGCCAAAGAAGGAGAGAAAAAAATGAAAATTGCTGTAGCCAGCGAAACAGATATAGTGACGGGCCATTTTGGACATTGTACAAATTTTAATATTTTTGATACAGAAGGAAGTAAGATTATTCAAAGGACATCAGTGGATAATCCAGGGCATAAACCAGGATTTTTACCAAAATTTTTACATGAGATGGGCGTCTCTGTCATTATCTCCGGGGGGATGGGACAGGGCGCAGTAGATATCTTTGTTGAAAAAGGTATTGTGGTTATCACTGGAGCCGAAGGCCGGGCAGAAGATGCTGTGAACAGATATTTACAAGGAAATTTGGTTTCGAATGATGTTGTTTGTCAGGAACATCAGCATCAGGATTCTTGCGGATCCCATTAAGAAAATTAATAAATAAGGAGTGGTTTTTTTTGAAAGCACAGGTAGAAAAGGATAATTGTATTGGCTGTGGACAATGTATGGCCGTTTGTCCCGTAGAGGCGATTTGTATGGTTGAACAAAAAGCTGAAATCAGTGATGCGTGCGTCGAGTGTGGGGCCTGTATATAGTGGCACGCTTGTCAAGACCAAAATCGATAAATTTCTAAATGTATCAGGCAGCAGACATTGCAGCATTAAGCAGCAGTGCCGGGAAGTAGCGCTCTGCTGGCGGGACGTTCCCGATGGCTGAGTGGCAGCGCTGGAAGTTATACACGTTGATGTAGTTGCGGATGGCCTTGCGAGCCTCCCGGATGTTGCGGTACTGCGTGAGATAGGCTTCCTCATACTTGAATGTCCGGAACCACCGCTCAATCTTGATGTTGTCGGCCCAGCGGCTCTTGCCATCCATGCTCTGGCGGATGTTGTGTTCCTTGAGGAAAGCCTTGTACTCCTTGCTGGTGAACTGGCATCCTTGGTCGGAGTTGAGAATCTGCGGCTTTGCTATACGGAGAGCCTTCCTTACGGCGGCAATGACCATCCGGGTGTCCAGGGTATCGTCCACCTCCCAGCCAACAATGCAGCGGCTGTACCAGTCGATGATGGCTGTCAGATAAACGAAACCGTGCTCC
>JGI20225J20221_1002759_pt1 | contig 12137 bp, 10 predicted proteins | sample BioMet4_FD_20221 | JGI IMG/M metagenome (IMG submission 20221) | reverse complement strand
AAAGGAAGGGCGGTCTGTTTTTCATCGAGCAAAAACTTTTTTTTGGAATTTTGTTCAAGTCCCCGTGCTATCTAAAATCATGTTGTCCGACAAGTCAGTTCAGACTTTTTTCGATTTGATGGGTTATTTTTCCTAATTGTCTTTGTCTGAAAAAATTAATTTCGAAGATCAAAGGGTTACTTCGTGCTTTCCCAGCAAAAAACCACTTTCCAGCGGGGATTGGAAAAGGGTAGTTTGAATATCATTGCGAAATCTATGCCTTTTCCATTTTATGCGATATATTTGCAAGCCGAAAATATTAAACAAAAAATTTTCATACACTTTTACAGTGGTTAACCAAGAAAATTTTTCAAAAAACTTCAAAAATATTTTATTTAAGCCCTCCTCTGATGGGGGACCGAGTAGAAACTGGTTTACAGTCAAGTTAATTGGAAACCTAATTATGCCAAACAGGAAACTATCCCAAATCCGGTTGAAGGTTTTTGTAATGCGTAAATTCAACCCGGACCAAGTTTTGGTGGGATGACGGAAGAAAAACAACGGTTGGTGTGCAAAAAATAATTATGCGGCACGATGAACGTTTTGGCTTCCGAAACAAATGGATTTATCATCGGGCTCGCGAACAATAATTCCCTTGAACCATTTTATGCGACCGCTTTTCAGCTCCCGGGTTTCGGGGTTTGGAAAAAAAGGGGAAAGCACAACACCGGGGTTGGGGATGGGCCCCCCGCGGCGCGCATAAAAAACCGGTTGATGGGACGCCATTTGGACAAAGTCTTGCTTTATTGGAATCCGATACTCCTTGTTTGCCCTTATGGATGGGTATCTACTTTTTGGCCGGACCATTAAACCTGCCACAAGTATAGCCGATTAAATTTATAGCTTCCAATTTTCATGGCTTACGGCTATGTGCCCGTTTCCCTATTTATTCTTTAAGCTTTACCGGCGATTGCCCAAGCTTAACTTGGGACAGTTGTGGTATCCTGCGATTAGCGAAAATATTAACATTGCTGCCAGTTATTCTTGCCACTTAAACCTCTGGCGGGAATTAAAAAAGGCCCGTATAAAATCATTTCACCGGGCTTTTTGGGGCTCTTGCTATTGGCTCATATACCTGGTAATGGGCTTCTTACCCGGCTCCCAATTAGGTGGGATGACTTGCCGCAGAAAAAAGCGGCGGGATTTTCCTCTATGTTTATTGCAAAAAAACCTTTGCAAAGATGGGCGATAATTTACCTGTACCTGGAAACGAAAGAAAAGGTTTATTTCCTGCTGGCCCGTTTTTTCCATTTTGGGTTTTTTTGGGGGGTGTTTTTCTTTTTTTTGCGAAAAAGGGGCCCTGTGCCATGATTTAAGAGGCAAGGAGACGGTCGATTGTGGTGTTATTCTGTTTTTTATGGATTATCGTGCTCTTCGACGAAGTTTGAATAATGTTTACATTGGTTAATTATTTATTCTAAGATTTCCCACACCCGATTGAACTGCTATTTTTATCCGGAACAGGTATAATGGATTTTGTGAAAACCCCTTGCGAAAAAATTTGTGGTTTACCAAGGGAGCGATTTATTCGTGCCCTTGCCATCCGAAAAGGTGGATTGGATTGCGTGTGCTGCAATTTTCTTAAATCAGACAAAAAGTGAAACGGAAACATAAAAACGGACGAAACAAAATATCTGCTGGAATATTTTGAACGCTTTCTATTCCCGGAAGAATTCCAAAAACATTGAAATATCGATTTAAATTTTGTTAAAAATTCTTCTTTTTGTGTAGTCTCAATAGAATACGGTGAGTTTCATGGTGGGGCAGAGGGAAGAAAAATACCAGAAAATACGAAATTATAAATTATAAACGAGTAAAACAATTTAACAATATACAGGTTGTTAAACAACGTAACATTTAACAATGCAACAATGATTTGTCCATCTTGGCCCCGCGACACGCAACCGGTAAAACTTCCTTTAGCTGCCTCAATTAGCATTCAAGGCCTTAACGGCGAAATTATCAGTGCCGACAGTCGTCAGGTGTATCGCGGGTATGGATATAGGAACCGGTAAGGATTTATCCGATTACGTAGTTGGTCGTAAACTTATTCCCTATCATCTTATTGATATTGCCGAGCCGGGTTATGAATACAGTGTTTATGAGTTTCAGCGTGATTTTAAGAAAGCATACCAGAATATTGTTTCGAGAAATGCTTATCCCATCCTCTGCGGAGGTACGGGCTTATATCTGGAAGCCGTATTGAAAGGCTATCGTATGACAGAGGTGCCGGAAAATGCCGAATTACGGACAACCCTGCAATCCCAAACTGACGATGAACTTTGTACTTTATTATCCTCGTTAAAACCTTTGCACGCCACTACCGATACGGATAGTCGCGACCGTTTGATACGTGCCATAGAGATTGAAATATATAATCAAACACCTCTGCAAGGCGATACTTTTCCAGAGATAGACTCTGTGGTTTTTGGCATAAATTATCCCAGGAATTTGGTCAGGGAAAGAATTACCCAACGCCTTGAACAACGATTAAGCGAGGGAATGATTGCAGAAGTGGAAAACCTTCTTTGGAAAGGAGCCGCTCCCGAACGGTTGATAGCTTATGGATTGGAATATAAATTCGTTACACAATACCTCATCGGCGAATTGTCGTACGGCGATATGTTCCGACTACTTAACACCGCTATCCATCAGTTTTCCAAACGTCAGATGACCTGGTTCCGGGGCATGGAACGCCGGGGTACAACCATTAACTGGATAGACGGAGAGCTTCCGATGGAGGAAAAGGTTGAACGGGTTCTTGAATTATTGCCCTCTGTCTATGGTGATGGTGTAGCGAGTTCCTCACTGCGTTCGGAATAATGGTTTACACTTCCTCTTATTTCTGTTTTGTAAAGAAAAAGTCTGAAATACGAACTATTCCTCTGCCTTATCCCCAAGCAGGGGGACAAAACGGAACGTGCCGTGATGTTCGGTGGTGAGGTTGCCTTCGGCATCTTTGATAATGCGGTGCATAATCTGAACATCGCCTTCACCTACGGGAACCACAAGGATACCACCGGGTTTTAACTGTTCGATGAGGGGCTGTGGAATATATGGTGCGGCGGCGGTAACCAAAATTTTATCGAAAGGAGCAAAAGGAGGAAGACCTTTGTAACCGTCGCCATAAAATACCTTTATGGTATAATCCATTTCGGGCAACAGCTTTTTTATTTTTTGAAAAAGACTTTTCTGCCGTTCGATGGAAAACACTTTAGCCCCCATTTTCGCCAGTATGCAAGCCTGGTAGCCCGATCCGGTTCCCACTTCGAGCACCTTGTCGTTTTTTTGAATTTTGAGTAATTCGGTTTGAAAAGCTACGGTATAAGGTTGCGAAATGGTTTGCCCTGCCCCGATAGGGAAAGGCTTATCTTCGTAAGCAAATTCGAGAAAAGAAGAGTCGAAAAAGAAATGTCTGGGAACGGCTTCCAGCGCAGCCAATACATTTTTGTCCGTTATTCCTTTTGCACGTATGCTTTCAACTAATATCTTCCTCAATCCTTTATGCCGAAACGTATCTGTTTTCATTAAAAAATATTCTTTGCTACTTAAGCTGTTTTCTTATCAAAAAATGTGTGCCAAAGGTACGCCATTTTTCAAAAAGAGCAGTAGACGGATTTTGAGAAGTAGTGGATTTCTTATTAAATTGATGAAATTAGTCTGAGACCTTCATCAGTTGAAAAAAAACATGTAGGTTTGCAAAAAAAATAATAGACATGCTAAAAATAGGAGTTCTGGGAGCAGGACATTTAGGCAAAATACACCTTAAATGTATTAAACAGATAGAAAGTTACGAATTGGTAGGTTTTTATGATGCCGATCTTGAAAATGCAGCAAATGTATCTGCCGAGTTGGATATAAAAGCTTTTCATGATATGGACGAATTGATAGATGCGGTGGATGTGGTAGATATTGTAACGCCTACCGTTGCCCATTTTGGTTGTGCTTCCAAAGCATTAAAAAAGACGAAACATGTTTTTATTGAAAAGCCTATTGTAACCACGCCCAAGGAGGCGCGGGCATTGATTGACCTTGCCGGCGAAGCCAACGTAAAAGTGCAGGTAGGCCATGTGGAGCGTTTTAATCCGGCATTTATTACGGCAAGCGAATACCTGACCAAACCCATGTTTATCGAAACACACCGGCTGGCTCAGTTTAATCCGCGAGGAACCGACGTTCCGGTGATTCTCGATTTAATGATTCATGATATTGATATAATTCTCAGTGTGGTAAAATCGAACATACGGAAAATAAGCGCCAGCGGCGTTGCCATTGTCAGCGATACGCCCGACATCGCCAATGCCCGTCTCGAATTTGATAATGGATGCGTAGCCAATCTCACCGCCAGCCGCATTTCGATGAAAAATATGCGCAAATCGCGTTTCTTCCAGCGCGATGCCTATATTGCTGTTGATTTTTTGGAAAAAGAAGTGGAAATTATCAGGCTTAACGAAGTAGATGAAACCAATACTAATCCTCTTTCCATGATCATTGATCTTGGAAACGGCAAAGGAAGTAAGGAAATATTTTTTGAGCATCCGCCTATCGTTCCTATCAATGCTATTCAAATGGAACTGGAAAGTTTTGCATCGTCGATAATTAACAATACCACACCGCCGGTTACCATTAACGATGGCTATAATGCCCTCGAAGTCGCCTACCGGATTATGGATAAAATGCAGCGAACATTAGTTGATTAAAAAAACCTAAGTATTAGCAATATTTTCATTTTTTTCCCGTTGATTTTTCTGTTGGTAAAACTGCTTCTATGCTACTTCAAAATTTGCGAAATTATCTCTGCTTTATTATTCTTACAGTCTTGATTGTTAGCCTAAATTCCTGCGACAAAAAAGAAGAGGCTAAAATTCCATCTTACATCGTTATTGATAGTATTCGGTTGACTACTGATTATCCCCATCAGGGGACAGCTTCTCATAAAATTACCGATGCCTGGGTGTATGTAGATGATGAACCGGTAGGCGTTTTTGAACTTCCGGCAAGGATTCCTTTGCAATATGAAGGCGTTCACAAAATTACTATCAGCGCCGGGATAAAATTAAACGGAATTGCTGGCACGCGCGCGCCATATCCATTTTACAACGACTATATAATAAAAAAGCTCAATTTGGTTAAAGACAGCGTTATTAAAATTGAGCCAACAACCACTTATAAAACGTCAACCCAATTTTCGTGGTTGGAGGATTTTGAACAAAACACGGTTTCTCTGAAAGCAACTTCGCGCAGCGATACTACTTTTATACGCTATTCTCAATCGGATTCGGTATTTCAAGGGCACTATTCAGGTTATGGTTTATTACAGGATACCATGACTTTGTGTGAAGTGGCCTCATCCAATGCCTACGAATTTTCTTCGACGGTAAGCGCTGTTTTTTTGGAACTTAATTACAGATCGAACGTAAGTTTTACGGTAGGGCTTTTTGTAAATACCGGAAGCAATGAGGTACAGCAGCAGGTTTTAATCATTAATCCATCCAAGAAGTGGAATAAAATTTATGTCAATCTCACTCCTACGGTAAGTAGCTATTTTGGAGCCAATAATTTTAAAGTGTTTTTTGGCTATATCAGGAATACGGATGAACCTAAAGCACAAGTTTATTTGGACAACATTAAGTTGGTAAATTTTTAACCATTCATCATGAATAAAAAATTACAAGTTTTTAAGTATGTCCTTGCCGATTTCTTTTCCGCTGTTCTTGCTTGGGGATTGTTTTTTATTTACCGGAAATATATCACCGAGCCTGGCATGCCTCATAGCTTTAAAGATATTTTTTCCGACTATAATTTTTACGTTGGCATTTGTGCAATCCCCGCTTTTTGGTTAACTCTTTATGTCATAATCGGTAGCTACCGAAAGATCTATCGTAAAACCCGGGTAAGAGAAATGGGACAAACCTTATTTATTACCCTTTTGGGGGTGATTATCATTTTCTTTACTTTGATACTCGACGATGTTATAACCTCCTATAAAACCTATTATAAAACGTTCTTAGTTCTTTTCAGCCTGCATTTTTTCATTACTTATATTTTACGATTTACTATTACTTCGATTACAATTCATAAAATTCATAGCCGGAAAATGGGCTTTAATACGGTTATGGTTGGCAGCAATGGGAATTCAGTAGCCATTTATAATGAGATTCAAAATCAAAAAAAATCGCCTGGCAATATTTTTATCGGGTTTGTTAATGCCATCGAACACAGCAGTTATTCCCTTGCCAAGTATTTGCCGCATCTGGGAAGTTATAAAGATTTAAAGACGATCATTCAGGAACGCAATGTGGAAGAAGTCATCATTGCCATTGAGCATTCTGAACACCGGGCTATCGAGAAAATCATAGCCGAAGTGGAAGAAACCGATGTGGTAATAAAAATTATTCCCGATATGCAGGATATATTGCTTGGTACCGTGAAAACGACTTCTATTTTTCATGCGCCTTTGATACAGATATTTCCTGATTTAATGCCCGAATGGCAGCAATCTCTTAAGAGAATTCTTGATATAGTAGTCTCATTTATTTGTCTGGTGATACTTATTCCGGTTTATATTGCCGTAGCTATAGGTGTTAAATTATCTTCACCTGGAAGCATACTTTATTCTCAACAACGTATTGGTCTCAAAGGGAAACCGTTTGTTATGCATAAATACCGGTCGATGTATAAAAATGCCGAGACCAATGGACCAAAACTTGCTTCAAAGAATGATCCACGGATTACTCCCTTTGGACATATTCTTCGTAAATTCCGGCTGGATGAAATACCTCAGTTTTATTCCGTTCTTAAAGGCGATATGTCTTTGGTAGGCCCTCGCCCTGAACGTAAATACTATATTGATCAAATCATCGAAAAAGCCCCTCATTACCGTTTATTACTTAGAATCAAACCTGGCATTACTTCATGGGGACAGGTAAAATATGGCTATGCCGAAAACATTGACCAGATGGTGGAACGCCTCAGATATGATATCCTTTATATAGAAAACATGTCCTTGGCAATGGACTTTAAAATTTTAGTTTACACTGTACTTATTGTTATTCAAGGAAGAGGAAAGTAATTGTTTTTAAATTCAAGATAATAATTAAAGCCCTCCAGATATTTTACCGGTTTTTTATGGGCAATTAATTCAACGCAATACCATTTTACTATATCTTAAGAATCAGATGCAAAGGCATAGTAATAATAACGAAAACACAATGTCAGCGGGTAATAAAATTTTTAGCGACTTGCTCCTGTCGAAATCGGATGAACGGTTCAAATTGTTGCTCGAGAGCAGCAACGACCTGATTGCTGAACTGGATTCCAATTACTGCTTTATTTATATAAACAATACGGTTAATTCATTATTGAATTATGATTTGGCAGAAATTGTCGGCGCCAATTCTTTGTCCATTGTTCATCCCGATGATCAGGACAGGCTGAGTCATACGATAGACATGGCCTATCATCATGGTAGCTTTTTTAAAATTGAATTCAGATTAAAAGTTAAAAATGGCGAATGGAAATGGTTCGATTGTATCGGAAATCTGTTTAAAACTATTGAAGGTGAGATTCATTCCGTCATTATTGCCCGTGATATTACCGAAAAAAAAGATCTGGAGGTAAATCTTAAAGATTCTTTGTTAACAACCGAAGCTTTGCTGAATGCTACTACAGATTTGCTGTTGCTTGTAGACAAAAATTATACCGTCCTCACTCTTAACCATCCTATGGCTGAAAGCAATGGCTACGAACAAAACGAGATGATTGGAAAAAATCTTTTTCAGTGTATAGGGGTCGAAACACATAAATCAAGAAAAACCCGCTTCGAAGAAGTGATACGTACCGGTAAACCTTTACGGTTTGAAGATGAAAATAATGGAAAATATTTTGATAACTATTTTTTACCAGTTCTGGATGATGAAAATATGGTTTCAAAAATAGCTGTTTATTCTCACGACATTACCCTGCAAAAACAAAACGAAGAAAAGCTTAAAAAGCAAGCCATTGAGTTGGAACAAATGAGCGCCAACAAGGATAAATTTTTCTCCGTTGTGATGCACGATTTAAAAAGTCCTTTTAATGGGTTACTGGGTTTTTGCGATGTGCTGACCGAGGATTTTGATTTTTTATCCAAAGAAGAGATACGATTGTATATCAATCATATCCAAACTGGAACCAAAAATGTATACGCTTTGATAGAAAATCTTTTGGATTGGTCGCGCCTGCAAACCGGAAAGGTGAAATTTAAGCCGGAAGTGTTGGGTGTTACCGAAGAAGTAAGCAATATTTTTACGTTGCTTAGCGGGAATGCTTTTCGCAAAAACATAAATTTTGAGCAGAATATACCTGCCAATATTCGTGTTTTAGCCGATCACACGATGTTTCATTCCATTTTACAGAATTTGATATCCAATGCCCTGAAATTTACCAATCCTGGTGGACTGATTTTTGTATCGGCACAAGAAATGCCTGATTTTATAGTTATTTCTATTTCCGATTCAGGAATCGGTATTAGTAAAGAAAATATTGAAAAATTGTTTTGTGCCGATAAACACTACTCAACGATGGGAACAAACAATGAACAGGGTACAGGACTTGGTTTAGTGCTTTGCAAGGAATTGATTGAAAAAAATGGCGGGGAAATATGGGTGGAAAGCGAGATCGGAAAAGGTAGCCGCTTTATTTTTACCCTACCCCAAGGCAGCCGGCTATAAATTGCCAGATCATTTTTTTAATTATTCATGATGGTTTTAAAATAATTGGTGAATTATGTTTAAAAATAATCTTATTTTTACCCCAAAATTCTAACTAAAGCACCAACTTATGAAACCTAAACCTCAACTAAGTTTTTGGCAAATCTGGAATATGAGTTTCGGATTTTTGGGAGTTCAAATCGGATATTCACTCCAAAATGGCAATACGAGCCGAATCTTGTCGGCTCTCGGAGCCAATGTTGACCAATTAAGTTATTTCTGGCTTGCAGCCCCGCTTGCAGGATTGATAGTTCAACCTATTGTTGGGCTTTCGAGCGATAAAACATGGACACGTTTGGGAAGAAGAATACCCTTTATTTTAGGAGGAGCATTTGTTTCGGCACTGGCTATGTTTTTTATGCCTAATTCCGAGTTTTTTGCCTATTTGCTGCCCCCCATGTTTTTTGGAGCATTTATGTTGCTGTTTATGGATACATCTTTTAACGTAACCATGCAACCTTTCAGGGCTTTGGTTGGCGATATGGTTTCTGAGAAGCAACGAAATAGGGGGTATTCTGTTCAAAGTTTTCTGATCAATGCCGGTGCGGTCATCGGGTCTATACTTCCTTTTGTATTGACCTGGCTTGGAGTTGCCAATACTCCGGCTCCGGGCGAAAAAGTAGCGCCTACGGTTATTTGGGCATTTTATTTTGGTGGAGGAGCATTACTCATAACCGTTTTATGGACTTCGCTTACCACCAAAGAGTATCCTCCTAAGGAATATGAACAATATAATAATATTACTGAAAAGGAAAAATCGCACACTTCTCTCTTGTCGCTGATTAAAGATATTCCGCTTACCATGTGGCGGTTGGCAATAGTTCAGTTTTTTTCCTGGTTTTCGCTTTTCTTGATGTGGGTGTATACCACTTCAGGCGTTGCCCAGAATGTGTGGAGTACTGTTGCTACTGATTCTACCTCTGCTGCATTTAATGAGGCCGGCAATTGGGTTGGCGTTATTTTTGCTGCGTATAGCCTTTTTGCCGCATTATTTTCGTTAGTTATGGCACAAATAGCCAACCGCATCGGGCGAAAAAACACCTATATGATTTCTCTGCTTTTAGGCGGAGCAGGCTTGATTTCCATGATCTTTATTCATAATCAATACGGTTTAATTATTTCGATGGTAGGTATCGGAATTGCCTGGGCTGCTATCCTTGCCATGCCTTATGCCATCCTTTCGGCAGCCCTGCCTGCAAGCAAAATGGGTGTATATATGGGAATTTTCAATGCTACCATCACTATTCCGCAGATTGCAGCCGGATTGTTAGGCGGGCTTATTCTAACTCTTTTAAACGGTCATGCCATATTGATGCTTGGTGTTGCCGGTATTTCCATGGCCGTTGCCGGATTGACGGTCTATTTTGTGAAAGAACACAAGGAAAAGCCATAAATACAGAAGTTGGTAAACAAAATGTTTGCCGGCATGAATTCATTTTCTAATTTTTAAAATACGTAAACGGATGATAAAAGCCTGTATTTTTGACCTCGACGGCGTTATTGTGGATACTGCCAAGTACCATTATCTTGCCTGGAAACGACTTGCCAATGAACTGGGGTTCGATTTCACCGAAAGCCAGAATGAACGACTAAAAGGCGTTAGCCGGATGACTTCATTAGAGATACTCCTTGAAATTGGTGGCTTGACTTTTGATGAAGAAACGAAACTTGCCCCAACGAACCGTCGTCTCTAAGGGTAAAAAAACCCGGGTCCGAGTAAATAGACAAGCAACGTCGTTTCGTAGTTTTGGGAAAAACTTTCGAAATAAGGTTTTTTTGATAAAAACGTAAGGTCGCTCAAGAAAAAAGCACCAAAAGGCTGCTTTCCAATGTACGGCATAAATTAATTTGTTGCCATAAAACAGGAAACATATGTTAATTGTCTTTACTTAACCTTTTATATAACAAAGAGAAAAGATGGCCGGTGCTACGAGGTTTAGTTGGTACGCTAGCAAAACGGAAAGTGCCGGTTCGAAGTAAAGGAACATGTTTGGAGTTTTGGGCGCAAAAAAGCCGATGCCCGTAGTGTATAGGAAGCGGTCGGTGTCTGAAGGGCGAAGTGGAGTAGGGTCTTAAGAGCAGCATTAATCGTAGAAGTAAGTATGTAAGACGGGTAAGGTGTAATCCGCATTTTCATATTAAAACGGGTAGTTTTTAAGTTCCAAATTACCGGTATTGCCTATCGGGTGGTTAAAGACTTATTGTTATGAGTCTTTTGCAAAAATTCTACCTAAAAGTTTCGGCAAACGGTCTTAGGTAAAGAAAAATGAAGCCGTATTGCAAGGGTTCGGTCGGAAGGACGTATAACTCGTGTGCAAATTTTGACTATTAGAGTGTAAAACGGGGTCGTAGTTCGCGAAAAGAGGTAGTTGCCGATGTAGTTAAGGATTAGGTCGAATCGTCGGTAAGTTTCTGAAACCGGTTTATAAGGCCTGATTCGGCAAAAAGTGGTCGGCTTGCGCCCAAAATAGCCCTATTATGTGTAGCCGGTTTGTATTAAAGGCCGTATTGCATAGCGGTGATCATTAAAGAAGTTTTAACGCGTGCGAACGGGGGTAGCGCGGGGCAACGGTTCCGGAAAGTAGTCGCGAAAGCCATAAACGCTAAATTAAGCCTAATTTTCGGGAAGAAGTATATATGTGGAAACTTCCCTTACAGCACAAACGTCCAGATTACAAGCTCAAGTACTAACAATAAATTAAAAAAGTATAAAGTAAGGTTTACCAGCTGTACCGTTATGAGGTATTTTATAGTAAGAGCACAACCAATATTAGGTGGTCGTGGAATACCTTATAAAGTAACAATTACCACTATAACTTTAAAACTTAATAACAAAATCAACAACAAAAATGTTAAGGTATTTTTTTCTACATTAGAATTAGACTTTATCGTTGTAGTTACGTCATTTCTATTCTGAAAAAGCCCTCTTTTTAAGGGTATTTTAAACTCTATTGGTTTAGCCGAAAAGTTCTTAAAGCCCACTCGGATACGGATGCGACACCGTAAAACGGTAACTATCGTTCGAAGTTATGGTCGAAGCCGTAGAAGTTTATGTTATGTAAGCCTACCGTCATACGGATTAAGAAGCCGTGGAAAGTCCTTTTTGAAGCCCTAATCCCGAATCGCACCGACTGAAAACATGGTAGCCTAGTGGTGTAGTTTTATTTAGGTAGTAGAGTTAAACAAAATTTTAACAGTCCCCGTAAGGCGAACGCTTGGATTGCGTTAAAAATAAAAAAAACTAAAATTGACTAACTCTTTTAGTTACTGAGGGCCCTCTTAAAGGCAGCCCACAGTAGGCCCACTATATTAGTTGTATGGTAAACCAAAAAAAATAGCCGTTTCGGC
>JGI20225J20221_1002758_pt1 | contig 12140 bp, 11 predicted proteins | sample BioMet4_FD_20221 | JGI IMG/M metagenome (IMG submission 20221) | reverse complement strand
GTGCTGCTCTCGATAGGGGCGACCGCGCTGCAAAACCTGATACAGGTCGGTCAGACGTATCTCAACACGTGGATTGCGGAACACATCGCCTTCAATATCAAGAATGAGATGTACCGGCACCTGGAGGCCATGTCCCTTGGCTTCTTCTCGTCGGCCAAGCCAGGCGAGATCACCATGCGGATAGACGGTGACGTCGACGGGGTCGAGGATGTCTTCAATTCCACGGTGGTGAATGCCCTCAGCAGCATCTGCGTCCTTGTGACGACGACCGTCGCCTTGGTCGCGATCGACTGGCGGCTCGCCTTGCTGGGGGTCGTCATGATTCCCCTGTTCGTCATTCCCACACGCAAGGTCGGGAAGGTCCGCTGGGACATCGCGGGAAAGAGCCAGGAGAAGAAGGCCGAGCTCAACGATATCATCCAGGAGACGATGGGAATCAGCGGATCGACCCTGATGAAGATATTCACCACGGAGGCACGTGAGGAGGAGAAGTTCCGAGACGTCAACGGAGACGTCATCGACCTTCAGGTCAAGGAGACCCTCGCTGGTCGCTGGTTCATCATGACGATCAGCATCTTTTCCGCGATCGGCCCGATGCTCGTCTACTTTCTCGGCGGCGTCTTGGTCGCGCGAGGTCAGAGTCCGCTCACCGTGGGCGCGATCGTCACTGCTGCCACGTTGCTCACGAGGCTCTACGGTCCCGTGACACAGCTCTCCAACGTCCATGTCGACGTGATTCGCTCTTTCGCGCTCTTCGAGAGGATATTCGAGTACCTCGACATGAAGCCGGAGGTTGCAAATCGTGCGGATGCCGTCGACATGAGCGTCGAGAAGGGAAGGGTGGACTTCCATGATGTCCGCTTCTCCTACGCTCCGTCGCGGGAAGTCCTGCACGGCATCAGCTTCACGGCTCGCCCGGGTGAGATGACGGCGCTCGTCGGTCCGAGCGGTGCCGGAAAGACGACGATCGCAAACCTGATCCCGCGCCTGTACGACGCGACGGGCGGGGTCGTTGAGATTGACGGACAGGACGTGCGCGAGGTGACGTTGGAATCGCTGCGCAGGAAAATCGGCTTCGTGATGCAGGAGCCGTATCTGTTCAATGCGACCATTCGCGAGAACCTGGTCTATGGCAGCCCGGATGTGACACGCGAGGAGGTGGAGGAGACCTGCAAGACCGCTTACATACACGACTTCATCATGTCGTTGCCGAACCGATATGACACGGTCGTCGGCAACCGTGGCATAAAGCTCTCCGGCGGGGAGAAGCAGCGCATCTCAATCGCACGCGTGCTGCTCAAGAACCCCAAGATCATCGTCATGGACGAGGCGACCTCGTCGCTGGACTCCGTGTCCGAGCACTACATCCAGAAGGCCATGGTCACGCTGCTGACCGGACGCACCAGCATCGTGATCGCCCATAGGCTGTCCACCATCCTGAACGCCGACCAGATCCTCGTCGTGCAGGCCGGGGAGATCGTGGACTCCGGTCGCCATGCCGAGTTGCTCGCCCACAGCGACCTGTATCGGAAGCTCTACGAGACTCAGTTCCAGACGCAGGATCGGCAGCGCGGCGCAGAGAGCGAACGCACGAGAGCCGCGGAGTGACAGGGTGGCTGTGGTCGCGGCGGTCAGGCCGTCTCGGAGGACGACGGATGCCGACGTCATCAACGGTCAGCTCACACGGGCTTCCAGATAGACCAGCGGGAAAGCGGCGTTCAGCATCAGCCATCTGCTGACGCGGAACCCATTGTCGGAGATGAATGCGACGTACTCCTCGGGGGTCCACTTGGAGTAGGTCTCGAATCCGATGTGCCTCAGCAGCCTCGTATTCAGATTCCACGTGGATTGTCTCAGATGTCCGTGCGAGAATGTCGGAGCGATGAGCAGTCCGTTGGGTTTCAGCACTCGCCTGATGTTTTCCAACGCCAGCCTGGGATTCTGCATGATGTGCAGCGCGTTGGAGATGATGGCGGCATCGAAGCTGGCGTCAGCGAAACTCAGGGAAGTGGCGTCTTCGATCGAGAAGGTGACGTTTGCGGGGGCGGGCTTCCTGCTGGCCTTCGCTATCATGCCTGGCGAGAAGTCCGTGGCCGCCACCGACCTCACGGAGCCCGCGATGTTCAGCGCGATGAGCCCAGTGCCGGTGGCCACCTCCAACACGTCCATGTCCGAGCCGAGCGATTCGGACATCAGCTGGTACATCCGTTCGTAGGCGCGATGGCTGAAACGGTCGACCTCGAAGTCGTAAAGCTTCGCGTAGCGGCTCCAGAACCCCTTGTTGTCAGCCTCTTCCAAGCTCCACTCAGTCCTTCCAGTCCCACCAGTTCCGCTTTCCCGGTAGTGCTGCGATGGTGGGAAACCCGGCATCTATCAGATGGGAGGCCATGTTGGCATCTATGCCGGGAATCTGCTCGAGTTCTGATTTCACCTGGTACCGCCGCTCTCGGTGATCTCTATCGGTCCATTTGTATGGATGGCCATGTGAGCAGTCTACCATGCGGCCATTCCCGATACCTCTCCCATGTCGGTGCGGGTCGCGTGGCTCTGGGCCGTCTCGTCTCCTGCCCATCGAGCCAGTGGACGACACGCTCGCACGCTCTATCTCGTATGGTAGAATTGAGGAGATGAGTTTGACGTAGCATGCTTTCCGGAGCAGGGACGAGCTCTTATGAAACAGGTCGCCAAGGATGCGTTGTTCGGCATGTTGGTGTTTGTCGCAGTAATGGCCTGNGAGTTCATCGTGACTCTTCCGTTTGGGGAAATTGCATATGAAAGCGGCAGATCAGAATGGGCAACGCAAATCAACCGAGAATTCCTTGTGACCGCGTTGCCAGCCGTCCTCATAACGTTTGCTTTCTCCTTTCTGCTTAAGACGAAGAGCAGGAAAGAGGCCATACGGAGAGGAACGATCTGGAGCGGTACCTTTGTGTTGCTTTATATAGTTATCGGTATTGGAAATCATGATTTGGATTTGATATTTGGAACCGTCGGTGTGTATGTATTACTAGCCTGCGTTTTTTCGGGACCTGTCCTTTATTCTGCCATGAGGCATCTGAGCTGATTGTCCTATATACGCATATGGGTTGACGAGGGTGACCACTTAGGGCATGTGGAAAGTGCCTGGTCACATCGGTAAGAATCAGCAGTTTTGGTTTACTTTGCAGAACATGGAATAAAAATCAAGTCTCTTGGTAAATATACTAAATATATCCATTTTGTCATATCGATGAGACGCGAGATGCGTCCGACCCTACGAGATCGCGCTCTGCGGCGATACGCGAGTACTTTGAAAAAGTATGTGGGCGGTGCAGTCCTCTTTGGCATGTCGATTTGGCTATGACTTGGTAGGAGGTGCTGCAATGCATACATCCACAGCCGTGGAGAGAGGGCCGGGCATCATCACGTGCGTCGCCATCGGGGTGCTTTGTGTCGTTGTCCCGGGCGCTTGGGATGTCTTTTTGTACGCTGTCTGCATCGTTACGATAATTGTGGTCTTCCTCGCTGCAGGCTCGAGAATCATGGCTGCAATCAGGCCCTTTTCCTCTGTCCCGATTGACAGGGACGACTCATATAGGCCAAAGGTCTCTGTCCTCGTTACGAGCAAGGATGAGCCTGCGAGCATCGTAATCAAATCGATAGCAGCCCTGACGAAGCTAGACTATCCCAACTATGAGGTTATCGTCATCAACTCTAACAACAGCGACCAGGACAACTACGAGCGGATCGCTCACTATGTAGCCTCTTGTCCAGATAACTTCCGGTTCGTCCATGTCGACAAGATACACGGCTTTAAGGCCGGTGCTCTGAACTACCTGAACAGACACTGCATAAGTGATGACTCTGTCATCGAGGCAGTGGTGGACTGCGACTACATTGTCGACCCGAACTTCCTCAATCATACGGCAGGCTATTTCAAGGACAAGCGTGTGGGACTTGTTCAGGCACCGCAAGACTACAGTTGCGTCAATGGGCGAAACGCCGGGCTCTACTACGAGTACCGCAGCTTCTTTAGCATGATCATGCACCAGGCACAACGTCTCGGACTCGTTTCGTTCACGGGTACGATGGGTCTGGTGAGGACCTCTATCATGCGTCAGGGCATAGGATGGGATGAGAGCTGCATCACCGAGGATGCTGAGGCTGGTATGCGCATCAGTCGCGAGGGATACATGGGCGTATACGTCGACGAGAACCTAGGCAAGGGCTATATGCCGTTCGACTACGATAACCTCATTCGGCAACGTCGCCGCTGGGTGTATGGCAACATGCAGGTCCTGTCCCAGAACATAGCAAAGGTGCTTCGCGAGCGCGGGCTCGACCTGCGCCAGAAGGTGGCCTTCCTTGCGCAGACGATGGCCTGGTTCCAACCAGAACTCGTGGTCTCAGTCATCTCGGTCATATCCCTGCTCTCCTGGCATGCGACGGGCTCCCACCTGTTCGAGGTGCTTGGTACTGCCATGCTCAACCTGCTGGCGGTCTGCCTTGCCACGTCCCTTGTGACGTTTCTCGTTGGGCTGCGCCGGGACACAGCCCTCCCGAATCGTGTGAAGGCCCTACTTGTCCATTACGGTCAGCTCTCCGTCATGTCAACTGCCTGGCTCCTATGGCCGCTCGGCTATCGAATGGGCTTTGCCGTGACGCGGAAGGTTCCCGACCAGAATGGCCATGCCAGTGTCCCGATAAGTCAGATGGTCTTCGTTCTACTGCTCGTTGCGTGCGTGCTTCTCATGCCGCACGAGGTACCTTTCATATGGGGTGGGGTGGCCTCTGGTTTTACGGCGGTGCTGGTCCTTGCCTCCACGCTCTACACAAATTGGATGTTCTCCCAGGCCAAGCTCACGAGCGTGCAGGCACCCGTCGAGTCCGCCCGTGGTCTTGCAACACAGGAGAATGGAGACCTCAAATGAGGATTGCGCTGCTGGCACCCTTATGGAAGACGGTTCCGCCGGCAAAGTATGGGGGAACGGAACTCGTCGTGAGCAACCTCGCTGACGAGTTGGTTCGCATGGGGCAGGATGTGACCGTGTTTGCCTGCGGAGGCTCTGTCACCTCCGCCCGCCTCGTGAACGTCATCGATCGCCCCCTCTATGACGTCATCGGGGGATTTCGCTTTGACTCGGTACCGTATTGCGACCTCGCGGAGCTCAAGATGGCCTTCGACGGCGCGCGCGACGGATGCTTCGATGTCATCAACAACCATATGAACATGAGCCTGGCACCGTTTGGGATCTACTGCCCAGTGCCGATGGTATCTACCAATCACAGTAGTGTTGTCCCTGATGACAAGCAGCTCAGTGAGCTCTCGGGAGAGAGCATGTACGTGTCCATCAGTCGGGCGCAGCGCTCCCTTGCGCCTGGGCTCAAGTATGTCGCGACTATCTATCACGGCATACGAACCGACACCTTCGAGTACGACTGCTCCGCACATGGGGACTACCTTCTGTTTCTTGCCACGATGTCGCACGAGAAGGGGGCCGATCTCGCCATCGAGATCGCACGTCAGGCAGGCATGCGGCTCATCATGGCCGGGAATGTCACGGATCGTGCGTTCTTCCGCAGCCTTGAGCCGCAGATCGATGGGGACCAGGTCTCGTTCATCGGGGAGGTGGGACATGCCGAGAAGAACAAGCTCATGAGAGAGGCATACGCCTATATCCTGCCGATGCGCTGGCAGGAGGCGTTCGGGCTCACGATGGTTGAGTCGCTTGCGTCGGGAACCCCCGTCATCGCGTTCGACAACGGCGCAGCACCCGAGGTCATCGATGACGGACAAACCGGCTATGTCGTAAGCTCGGTCGAGCAGGCCGTGGAGGCCATCGGAAAGGTGTCTGGGATTTCCAGGGCCGAGTGTCGCCGACAGGCAGTGGAGCGCTTCGACGTCTCTCGTATGGCCCAGGACTACCTTGCGCTATACAGCGAGCTTGTCTCCCCTTGATCCTTCCGATGCGATGCGTCGCCGTCTCCTGTGGGTCGGGGGACCTTGGAGGGAGACGTGTCTACATCAATGCTCCTGAGGCGCATGCGTATCGTGGACTATCCGACGATGGTGCTCCACCTGCTCGTGGAGGATGGGAAGTGCGTCTTCCGGCGAAGCCTTGATCCTCCGTGCGGTCTCGATCGGCTCGATGTCGGAAACGGTGCACGCGACCGACGCGAGCAGGGGCATCAGGAAGACCGTCACGGCCCCGGCAGCGACCATGACGCTCGCCACATCCGAGCTCATCATTCCCGCTGTTGTCGCGATCTGTGTCACGGCGACGATGAGCGGCAGCGCCGTCGTGCAGTAGAACGCTATGCTGATGCGGTTTCTCCAGCTTATGTCGCGTGTCGCGCTGTGGAGGGCAAGCGAGATGACGATCGGAACGAAGCGCACGAGCATGAGAAGGACGATGAAGCCAATCAGGAGAACGGGCCGTTTGGCGACGGCGGCGAGGTCGATGCCAGCTCCCGAGACGATGAAGAAAAGCGGGATCAGGAATCCATACCCGATTGCCTCGAGCTTTTGCTCAAGGGCATGGTTCCCTTCCGGCACGACATAACGCAGCACGAAACCGGCGGCGAAGGCACCGAGTACGATATCGAGACCAAACACGGCGCTGATGGCCACCAGCGCGACGAGCAGCAGCACGGTCACTCGGACCATGGTCTGACTCGTGGAGTCCGTACGATCGACAAGGAATTGGAAGACCCTGCCCCCTCCAGCCCGGACTGCCTTCGATCGCATGGCAGCGAGCACGGAGATGCCGGCGAATGCGACCAAGATCATGATGGTGGCCCAGGTTGCGCGCGAAGTGAGCAGCAGTGCGATGGCCAACACTGGGCAAAGCTCGCCGAACGTGCCATAGCTCATGATGAGGTTGCCCTCCCTTGTGCCGAGCAGACCACGCTCGGCGAGAATGGGCATAAGCGCGCCGATGGCCGTCGTCGTGAGCGTGATGGCTACGGCTGTGTTCGCGATGCTCAAGGGGGAGACTCCGGGCAGGACGGAGACCACTGCGAAGGCGATGACAAACGAGACGACCCAGGTCCTGAGGGCTGCCATCCCTTGCTTTCCGCTAAGGTTCTTGGGGTCGATCTCATAGCCGGCGAGAAGAAAGAGGAAGGCCATCCCGAGGTCTGAAAGAAGCGAAATGGATTCGGAGGTCTGCACGATGCCAACCATATGCGGCCCGAGGATCGCTCCGGCGACGATGAGAATCGCCGTCTCGGGAATGAGCTTGCGAGGAATCGAATTTGCGATGATCGGTGCCATGGCTGCCACGAGGGCCATGATCGCTATCGATATGAAGTCGGCTTCCATGGTTCCCTTCCAACACGCTGCCAGCCCCATTATGCTTCCATAGCGGGCCTACGGGTGGTGGAGACTCCATGCCCGATGAGCGAACTCCGAGGCGTGGGTTGTGCTCATCAAAGAATTCTATTCCTATCGGCAATCTACCGTATCACGCGTTTTCTACGGGATGGCGTTAAGTTAACCATGTAATCTGGGAAAGTTAGGTATGCCCAAGGTGTCGTAAGACGTTCTACTAGTGAATCGTGGCACGTTCTACTAGTGATTCGTGGTATCCAAGGCATGTACAAAGGCCGTCCGAGGAGCGCATGAAGCGCCATCTCAACGAGGGAGTCGAGCCCGAACTGTACTTCTACCGTGACGACAGCAAGGTCGAGGTCGACCTCATCGACCTTACGGCACCTCAGGCGCCGGAGCTCATGGAGGTCAAGTCATCGGCGACATATCATCCGAGCTACGCCCGGCATCTTGGCAAGGTGGGCGATTTGCTTGGCGTGTCCGAGCCCGGGCGGGCCGTCGTACTGCGGGTGGACGATGACTACTCCGCGGGCGGCGTCACCGTGAGGGGCGTAAGAAGTGAACTGCTCGGAATGCCTCGGTGATTCGCCTGTCCGTCCTGGGTAGAAGCGGCTGACCCATATCAAGAGGCATGGGATGGGAAGTAGGAAAATGACGGTCGAACCGTCCGGCTCGGCCGTCCCATCGCGTGCATGGCGTGACGTTACATCTCCTTGTCGTATTTGCAGCGATAGCGAATGGCGCAACCCTCCACGAAGAGGTATGAGAACACCAACAGCAGCACGGCAACCATATCTACGCCCATCAAGGCAAAAGAAACCATCAGCGCACCGAACACGTAGATCATCACGTCAAATGCCTTTGCCTTCGCGCGATTTGAGATGCTGATGTTGCGCTCGTCGTTCTTTTCGACGTCGATCCGCTTTTGAATGTCCGGGTGCCCCGCCACCGCCCTACGANAGATGATGTCGCTCACGCCGTGACCGAAGGCNCCGCANCCAAGACCGACGCATACGAACGGCAGCGCTCGCATGAACCCCTGTGGGTCCGCAATAGTCTTGACCAGGTACAACCCTATGCCCAGAAGTAGCAGGCCCATGATCGCGGTGGCGTATTCCCTGGCTTTCCGTGTCATTTTTCCTCCTCATAGATGAATACGTCCTCGACACTCATCCCAAAGTACCGTGCAATCTTGAATGCCAGCAGGATGGACGGGTTGTAACGACCGTTCTCTAGCGAGCCAACCGTTTGTCGGGATACCTCGAGTGCCGCTGCCAGATCCTCTTGCCTGATCCCACGCTGCTTTCGGAGCTCTTCCAGCCGATTCTTCACACAGCATCTCCTTTCATGGAAAGTTTTCTTTCCATGAAAGAGTAATACCATGCGTCCCGATGAATGTCAAGCTAGCTTTCCATATCAACCGTCACCGGCCGCAGCATGAAGGGAGGTGGCCTTATCGGCATCTCCCTTGCGAAGGAGTGGTCTGGTCGTTGGCCTAGATGTTTTTCCAAACCCTGGCATGAGATTTATCCCAACGGTCCAGTCAAGGGTATTGCCATGGTTAAGGATGTTGCGACGGAGGAGCCCCCGTTGCCGTTGCAGGGCTACAGCTCCTTCTCGAGGCAGACCGACTCCGGCCGCCCGCGATACCGGCCGTAGTTCTCACGCTCGACATAGCCGTGCGCGAGGTAGAAGCGTACCGCCCCCTCGTTGGGCCGACCGGTCTCCACGACGAGGCGGCCGTACCCGAGCGTGCGTGCACGGGTCTCGAGGGCGGCGAGAATCCGCCCGCCGACACCCTCGCCGCGTCGGCGGGAGTAAACGCGCTTGACCTCGGCCGTGTCATCCCCGAGGGGGCGTATGCCGCCGCAGCCCACGGGTCCGCGCGCGTCGTAGGCGACCATGAATGCCGCTCGCGGCCCCTCGACGTCGGAGGCGACGAAGCTGGCGCGCCCGCTGCGACCGGTCACCCGCTCGAGGATGTCCGAGAGCTCGTCAATGAGCTCCTTCGCGTCGGGTTCGTCAGCCGGTACGTCACGTATCTCCAGGCTACTCATGGCATGCGTCCCCTCATCCGTCGTGGTGCCCTGCCGGGATGCGAGGGCCGTCCGTTTCCAGATTGTATGGCTTCGCTTCCTCGGCTGCCTCTGTCAAATCCGCCCGGCCGAGCAGAAGATCAAGACAGGCCGATAAACCTGGTGAAAGTATGTACAACGACTCGTACAAACTCGCATGGTCGCAGATGAAAGGCGTGGCACAAAAGTCTCGAACTCAGTCTTGCCGGTCGGGGGCCTTGCCATATCCCGTCCCGGTCGTATCCACAGGCCCGGTCACGACCTGTTGCAAGATGTCGCGCACCTCTCGTACTCGCTTGCTCGGCACGCTCACGGTGTCACCGTCCACGAGGGTGATCAAGGGNCCCTTCATGCCCGTGACCAAGAGNGCGTTCACGACATAGCTCCTGTGGACGCATACGAAGCACGAGGGCAGCTGGGATAGCAGGTTCGTGAGCGAGCATCTCACCTTGAAACTGTCATCTCTCAGGTGGACGATCACGTACTGGTGCGATGCCTCCAGGTATGTGGTCTGGTTGGAATCGATCATGCGGGTCGTACCACGGACGTCGCGTACGAAGGTCGGCTTGTCATATGCCGCCGTCCCCGTCTCACTTGATGGNANGACGAGGCTTCGTACGNCCNTGCCGGTTCTCTGCAGAGTGGGAATTGATACGTGCAGGTGCACGAGCTTGAAGCCNGACGTGTCCCTGTGCCACACGAATGTGCAACGCCCATGTGCGATGGATCTGCCACCTGCGGGGGAGATGCCACCGATGACNAGGACCACGCTGGTGTCCACGTCCTCATGGACGACCTGCGCCGTGTCTATGTTGAAGGAGAGGGGGCGGGCAATCGACCCGGCGCGACGGCAGCACTGGAAGAACTCGAGCATCCCGGAGCCGATCATGTTATCGAAGGGGCCCACGAACGAGAAGTCCTCGGAGAGGTACGAGGCGCAGTGACCGGCCTTGCAGGCCCAGAGCATGCAGACGAGGCGCTTGGTGCTAGATATCACATCCGTGGGCACTAAGGAAATTCCCCTCCAGTACGGTCTGCTCGCCGCGGACCGTTCATGGCCCCTGTCGCTGATGCAAGCTCTACCGGCTGTTACTCGTTGTCTGAAAACATGATATTGATGTTCTGCAAACGGCGGCGAATTTGTTCGTGACTGTGCCATCGATGCGACATCCAGACACGGTTCTCGGTTGTTCGGACACATGATGCGGTTAGGCCGGGCTTCGTCTGATAGAAATTCAAAGGCTGCTATGCATGGTTCGCACGGCAGATGGTATGGCTTTCATGACAACAGAGGTGGTCGAGGTCGTAGATGCAGAGTGCTTCCGTCAAGGCGTTCCCGCTTGTGCGCATGGTGAGAGGGGTCGCGCTGACCGTCGTGGTGGTTCTGACCGTGGCTGGGCTGTTCCTCCTGTGTCCGACGACTGCCAGGGCCGAGGGTGTCGATCTGAGCGCCCCCGCCATCGATAAGGCGTTTGCCAAAAACTCCGATGGCACACTCCAGGTCGATGAGGATGGCAACTACACACTCCAGCTGAGCGTGACGGGAAAGTCCGAGTCGACCACCACGTCNACCAAGGCGAACGTCATCTTCGTCGCCGACGTCTCGGGAAGCATGGCCGACCCGTACGGCACCACAACGCGTCTCGCCGCGGCAAAGTCTTCGATTGTCTCCGCTGCCGGGACGATTCTTGGCCAAGAGGGGGCCAGGGCGAAACTGATCACGTTCAGCACCAATGTGGTCAGCGACTACGGCTGGACGAGTGACGTCTCCGAGTTCGATGGCAATGTCAGCTCCATGAGCGCTGGTGGCGGCACCAACTGGGAGGCTGCGCTCGCCCAGGCCGAGGCCGATGCCAAGAGCGCCGGCGACGGCGATACCTATATCATCTTCGTCTCCGATGGTGACCCAACCTTCCGCATGAGCCAGGTGTACTCCGAGTACATCTGGTGGGGTCCCGATGCCACCATCTATCAGGAAGACAGATGGTATTACAACAGCGATGGTGTCTACGGATCAGGCTACAATGACCCCAAGGGCTGGGACTTCACTGCTGCGAACACCGTGGCGAGCAGGCTGATCGGTAATGACGCGTACACGCTGTTCACCATCAACGTGAGTGACAGCACGACAATGGACAGTCTCGGCGCGACGCAGCACTACGAGGCAAACAGCCCGGCAGCGATGCAGTCGGCGCTTTCGAACATCGTCAAGCAGATCACGGACGCCTATTCCTACAAAAATGTCGTCATGACCGACACGGTCACCACAGGTGACATGGTCGTGGGAACCGGTGCGGACGGTGGCGTGGATGGCTTCTCATACACCACCACGGATGCGGGAGGTACCCCCACGACATGGGCGGACGCCCCGGCGGCAACATACGATTCCGAGAAGAAGACGGTGACGTGGGACCTCGGGACGATGAGCCTCGAGGATGGCAAAACGTACACGGTGTCCTTCAAGGTCAGACTCACGCAGCAGGCATACGATGATGCGGCCAGGCTCGCTTCCGGTCAGCAGGCGACCAGCTCGAACATCGAGAGGAACGGTGACGGAAGCGTCACGGCCTATGCCAACTCCTCGTCGGGCAACACCGTCGCGTACACCCAGTTCATGACCGAGAACGGCGTAGAGGAAGCGGGTTCCGAGAAGAGCGGCACGGCCGACTTCCCACGTCCTGGGCTCGACGTCCCCCTCTCCACGCTGAGTCTCGCCAAGCGCTGGGACGGTAACGGCACGAAGCCCAGCTCGA
>JGI20225J20221_1002427_pt1 | contig 12151 bp, 9 predicted proteins | sample BioMet4_FD_20221 | JGI IMG/M metagenome (IMG submission 20221) | reverse complement strand
CGGAGGGGAACGGAGACGTACTCCCTCGCATCTTGGATGAGCTCCTGCTTGTCGGGCATACCTCCGGCGCCGATGGCCTCCTCGGATTTGCTCTTGCGCTTGCGTTTCTTGAATAGAACCAACTGACAGCTTCACGCGAAAGGAAGTCTCAATGGCAGAACCGAAGGAAAAGAAGAAGGGTATCAACCCAACGACCTTGATCGTCGTCTCGATGGTCTTGGGCGCCGCCGCAGGATTTATCGTCGGTGCGCCCATGACGCAGGTCAAGTTCGTTGGCGACATCTTCTTCCACCTCATCCAGATGGGNATCGTACCCTTCGTCATGTGCACCATCATCGAGGCCGTGGGTGCGCTCGATGCCAAGGCGCTCTCGGGCTATGGTCTGAAGGGCATCGCCTGGTTTGCGGCATCGTCACTGCTTGCTGCGGGGATCGGTGTGATCCTTGCCCTTGTCATCCAGCCCGGCGCCGGCATCCAGGCTGCCACGGCTGCCGTTGACTACCAAGCCGCCAACGTCACCTTCCAGGATACGATNTCNGGNTTCTTTGGCTCGAACATCATCTCATCCATGAGCAATGGTGCCATGGTACAGTGCATCGTCTTCGCCATCGCGCTTGGTCTGGCCTGCTCCGCCTGGCGCCAGAAGCACAACAACGAGTGCCTGGTCTATGACGTNTGCAGCCAGCTCTCAAAGCTCATCCTCAACGTCATTCGTGCCGTCATGCGCATCGCTCCCGTTGGCATCTTCTGCTATGTGGCCGCCATGATCGGTAGCCTTGGCCTCTCCGTGCTCATACCCGTTGCCATGTATCTGCTCGTCATGCTTATCGGCATTACCATCATGTTCGTAATCTGGATCACGCTCGTGGCCGTGCGCTGCAAGTACAATCCGATCAAGCTCATCAAGAAGATGTGGCCCATGAGTGCGCTCGCCCTTGGCACCATCTCCTCCGCGGTCACCCTTCCCACCGCCCTCCAGGACACCAAGGAGAAGCTCGGCTGCGACCCCGAGATCGCTGATCTCCTGCTTGCGCTCGGCATGCCCCTCAACTCCAACGGCGCGGCCATTCACCTGGCGGTCACTGCCCTCACCATCGCCCAGATCTACGGCATCTCCTTCGGTCCCGCCGAGCTGCTCTATGTGTGGATGGTTTCCTTCCTGCTCTCGCTCGCCAACGCCGTCTCGCCGGGCGCCTCGCTCGTCTCCATGACCATGATCGTGCCTCAGCTTGGCCTTCCCATGGAGTCCATCGCCATCTTCGCCGGGCTGGAGTATCCGACCGGTGCCCTGCGTACCATCCTGAACGTGGATGGTGACGTATACGCCGCCCTGCTCGTCTCCGCAAGCGAAGGCAACCTCCGTCGCGACATCTTCAATGACGAGGCGACCTACGAAGCGCCCTCCGAGTAAGGCAGCAATCGTCCCTGCGCACCCGGCCCACTCGCCGGGTGCGCTCATCCCACTGCCCGGCATTTCCTTGAAGGAGGAATGGCATGGACATCAAAGGTCGCGTCGCAAACCCGACCACGCTCATTGTCATCTCTATGGTGCTTGGCGTGGGTGCCGGGATTGTGGGTGGGTCCGCCCTTGTTGAAGTGCAGTTCATTGGTGATATCTTCTTTCGGTTGATTCAGATGTGCATCGTGCCTTTTGTCATGTGCACCATCATGGAGGCGGTGGGTGGCCTTACGGCCAGGGATCTCTCGGGATTTGGGCTCAAGGGCATCGTTTGGTTTGCCGCCTCATCGATTCTGGCCTCGGTCTTTGGCATCGTTTCTACTCTCATCTTTCAACCGGGCGCCGGCCTTGCCGGCAGTGCGCTCGTCGAAGGTGCGAGCAATGCCACAGGGGCGACCAGCACTACCTGGCAGAGCACGCTGACAGATTTCTTTGGCTCGAACATCGTGGCCTCCATGCAGTCGGGTGCCATGGTGCCATGCATCGTGTTCGCCCTCGCCCTTGGCCTTGCGCTCTCTGGTTGGAGACAGACGCATGCCGGTGATTGCGTGGTCTATGACTTCGTAGTGCAGCTCGGNNNTCTTCTTCTCAACATCATCAGGGCAGTGATGAAGATCGCNCCNATCGGCATCTTCTGCTATGTCGCCGCGATGGTGGGCAANCTTGGCACCGANATCNTGGTNCCGCTCATCAGGTATCTGCTTGTCCTTGGNGGGACCGTAGCTGCGTTTCTCGTCCTCTGGATNGTGGTCGTGTGTCTGCGCTGCAAGCTCAGNCCCGTCATGCTCGTGCGNAAGATGTGGCGGATGAGTGCGATGGCGATCGGCACCATTTCCTCTGCGGTCACGCTGCCAATCGAGATGGATGATGCGAAGCGGCGAATTGGCCTTCGAGAAGACATCGCAGACCTCATCCTTCCCCTTGGCATGCCACTCAACTCTAACGGGGCATCCATTCACTTGGCTGTCACGGCCCTTACCATCGCCCAGATCTATGGCATGACCTTCAGCGGGTTTGACTATGTCTACCTGGCTGTCATTTGTACGATGCTCTCGCTCGCCAATGCAGTCGCGCCTGGCGCGGCGCTTGTTTCTCTCACAATGATCGTGCCCCAACTTGGTCTCCCCCTGGCGAGCGTTGGAATCTTCGCCGGACTGGAGTATCCCGTTGGCGCCATCCGCACAATTCTGAATGTTGACTCGGACGTCTACTGCGCGCTTATGGTTGCCGCCGATTATGAGGACGGTATCGACCGCGCGGTCTTCGATGACAAGAGATGAGCTCACAGCCATTTCCGAGCCATCCAATAAAGAAAGGCTTCTTCCAATGCGTTCAAAGAAAGATCAGCCCATGGCGCGTCCCCGGCGCGTCGTCATCGCCCTCGGCGGCAACGCCCTCGGCGACACGCCCGCCGATCAGGTCGCGCGCGTCCGTGCCGCGGCGCCCGCGATCCTCGGCGTCATCGACGAGGACACCGAGATCATCATCGCGCACGGCAACGGCCCCCAGGTCGGCATGATCCAGAAGGCGTTCGCCGTCGCCTCGACAGACGACCCAAAGGTTCCCGAGATGGACCTCCCCGAGTGCGGCGCCATGAGCCAGGGCTACATCGGCTACCACCTCCAGCAGGGGCTCGGCGCCGAGATGCACAGGACGGGCAAGAGGTGGCACGTGGCCACCGTGGTGACGCAGATCGAGGTCGACGCCGACGACCCTAGCTTCCGGGACCCAACCAAGCCCATAGGCCCCTTCCTCACCAAGGAGCAGGCCGAGTCGCAGGCGAGGCAGGATCCAACCTTCAGGTTCGTCGAGGACTCGGGCCGCGGCTACCGGCGCGTCGTCGCGAGCCCGCGCCCAAGGCGCATCGTGGAGTCGGACTCGATCCTGAACCTCCTCGACAACGAGTTCATCGTCGTCGCGTGCGGCGGGGGCGGCATCCCCGTGATACGCGACCCCGATGATCTTGGTTGCTACAAGGGGGTCCCCGCCGTCATCGACAAGGACATGGCGGCGGCGCTGCTCGGCGAGGACTGCGACGCCGACGAGCTCGTGCTGCTCACCGCCGTCGACCGCGTCGCCATCAACTTCGGCACGGAGGACCAGAGGGACCTCGCCGACCTCACCGTCGCCCAGGCCCGCGCGTACGCCGACGAGGGCCAGTTCGGGAAGGGCTCCATGGAGCCCAAGGTCCGCGCCGCGATCCGCTTCTGCGAGGGCAGGCCCGACCGCACGGCCGTCATCGGCTCGCTCGAGAGGGCCCCCGAGGCGGTGAGGGGCACCTCNGGCACGCGCATCCACTACTAGCACGGCAACATCACCGCTCGTATCCTGCGGGTACGTGTGTCATAAGGGGCTCTCGAGAGAACATCTCGGGAGCCCCCAATNGCCNCCAGCCATTGTGCCGCGTTAATGCGATGCGGATTCTCTTCATGGCGCCTTAATGCCCGCGACGCTTATATGGTTCCATCCGAACGAAGGAGGAGAGGATGGCATACATTCGCGTCGTTATTGCTGTGGTCGCAGTGGCACTGCTCTGCTACTACGTGCACATACTCATGGTGGGTGACCGCTAATGGCGCACGTTTTCATCGAGGTCGCGCTTGACCTGCTTGTCTTGGTACTGCTTGCGTATCCGTTGGGCAGCTACATCGCCAAGGCAATGACGGGCGAGAAGACCTTCATGGGCAAGGTCGTGAAACCCATCGAGGGCGGCGCGTACCGCCTGCTTCATATTGACCCCAGCGAGGAAATGGGCTGGAGGCGCTATCTCGCCTGCGTGCTCGCCTTCTCCGCAGCAAGCCTCATCGTGGTCATGGTGCTGCTCATGTGCCAGGGTTGGCTTCCTGGAAACCCCAATGGGCTCTCCGGCATGAGTTGGGATCTCGCCTTCAACACCGCGGTCAGCTTCGTGACCAACACCAACTGGCAGGCCTATTCGGGTGAGACCACGCTCGGCTGGCTCGCCCAGGCGGCTGGTCTCGGGGTGCAGAACTTCCTGACGCCCGCCGTGGGCATGGCCGTGCTCTTTGCTCTCATCCGGGGCTTCGTGCGTACCAAGGGCGAGGGTCTGGGCAGCTTCTGGGTCGACCTCATCCGCGGCACGCTCTACGTGTTTCTGCCACTCTCGCTCGTCCTTGCGATATGTCTGGTGGCCGGGGGTGTTCCCGAGAGCCTGAGCGGAACGCGCTACGTTACGCTCGACGAGCCCATCGCCGTTGATGCCGCAGGCGACGTCATCGAAGGGGCCCAGATCGACACGAACGCCGGTACCGTCACGGTTGATGGGCAGACGGTTGACGATGCGACCATCGTCACGCAGGAGGCGGTGCCCCAAGGCCTCGCGGCGAGCCAGGTTGCCATCAAGCAGCTGGGCACCAACGGCGGCGGATACTTCGGCACGAACTCGGCCTATCCGCTCGAGAACCCAAGCGCCTTCACCGACTTTCTCGAGCTCATCTCGATTCTGTTGATTCCTGCGGCGCTCTGCTTTGCCTTTGGCATATGCGTCAAGAGCAAGAAGCAGGGAAGGGCCCTCTTTGCAGCCATGGCGATCTGCCTGGTCATCTCGCTCGTCATCATGATCGTGAACGAGCAGGGCGGTACGGCGCAACTTGCCCAGGGCGGCTCGGTTGACCTCTCGACGGTCGGTCAGGCCGGCGGGAACATGGAAGGCAAGGAGTCACGCTTCGGCATCGCGTCCTCGAGCGTCTGGGCCGTGTTCACTACCGCAGCGTCTTCGGGATCGGTCAACTGCACGATGGACTCCCTCACGCCCATGGGAGGCTTCGTTCCCATGGTGCTCATGGAGCTGGGCGAGGTGGTCTTCGGTGGCGTAGGCAGCGGTCTCTACGGCATGCTCGGCTTCGCGATTCTCACGGTCTTCGTGGCGGGCCTCATGGTGGGCAGGACCCCTGAGTTTCTTGGCAAGAAGATCGAACCGCCCGAGATGCGCATGTCGGTGCTCGTGTGTCTTGCCACACCGGTGGCCATTCTGGTGGGTTCTGGCGTAGCGGCCCTCGTTCCCCAGGTGGCGGGGTATCTGGGCAACTCGGGTGCCCATGGGTTCTCCGAGCTGCTGTACAACTTCTCGTCTGCGGGCGGAAACAACGGATCGTCCTTTGCGGGGATGCTCAGCAATACCACGTTCCTCAACGTCTTGCTCGCCTTCGCGATGCTCTTCGCGCGGTTCGTCCCCATAGCCGCCGTGCTCTCCATTGCGGGTGGGCTGTCCGGGAAGCGCATGGTGGCCACCTCGGCCGGAACGCTCTCTACCACCGGCCCGATGTTCGTGTTCCTGCTCATCTTCATCGTTATCCTCGTGGGTGCCCTGAGCTTCTTCCCGGCGCTCGCGCTGGGACCCGTTGCCGAGTTTCTCGGCAGCGCGGTATAGGGGGCGTCGTCATGGAGAAGAAAAACAGCCACGGTATGGACGCGGCGATGGCATGGAAGGCGGTGGGCGCGGCGTTTGCCAAGCTCACGCCGCGCGCACAGCTCGCCAACCCCGTCATGTTCCTGGTGTACGTCTCGGCCATCCTGCTCACGTGCCTGTGGGTGCTGTCCCTCGCGGGGACGGGCGACGCCCCCTCGGGCTATACGCTCGCCATCGTCGTGATGCTCTGGCTCACGGTGTTGTTCTCGAACTATGCCGAGGCGCTCGCCGAAGGTCGCGGCAAGGCGCAGGCCGACTCGCTGAGAAAGTCAAAGGGCGACGTCACGGCACACAAGGTGCCCTCCGTCGAGCGTCATGACGAGGTTACCGACGTGAGCTCGTCAACTCTAATCAAGAACGATTTCGTGATCGTCTACGCAGGCGAGCAGATTCCGGCTGACGGTACGGTGGTCATGGGCGCCGCCTCGGTCGACGAAAGCGCCATAACCGGCGAATCGGCGCCCGTGATTCGCGAGGCGGGCGGAGACCGTAGCTCCGTCGTGGGCGTCACGACCGTGCTCTCCGACTGGATCGTGGTCGAGGTCACCAATGATCCTGGCGAGAGCTTCCTCGACAAGATGATTGCCATGGTCGAGGGTGCCTCGCGCAAGAAGACCCCCAACGAAATTGCGCTCCAGGTGTTCCTCGTGGCGCTGTGCATTATCTTCATCCTCGTGGTGATGGCGCTCTATGCCTACTCGGACTTCACGGCCGTTCAGGCGGGTATGCCCAATCCCAGCTCGGTCACCACGCTCGTGGCCCTGCTCGTGTGCCTTGCCCCCACGACCATCGGCGCCCTTCTCTCCGCCATCGGCATCGCGGGAATGAGCCGCCTCAACGAGGCCAACGTGCTCGCCATGAGCGGTCGCGCCATCGAGGCCGCCGGCGACGTGGACGTGCTCATGCTCGACAAGACCGGCACCATCACGCTTGGCAACCGCCGCGCCGACGAGTTCATTCCCGTCGACGGCGCGAAGATCGAGGAGCTCGCCGACGCTGCACAGCTGGCGTCCCTCGCCGACGAGACGCCCGAGGGCCGCTCGATCGTGGTCCTGGCCAAGCAGCGCTTTGGCCTGCGTGGCCGCGAGCTCTCCGAGGCGGATGCGACCTTCGTGCCCTTCTCCGCCAAGACGCGCATGAGCGGGATTGACTACGCGGGCGACGAGATTCGCAAGGGTGCTGCCGACGCCATCGATTCCTATCTCTCCGCCGCCGGAATCGGCGGGCTCTCGGACGAGTGCAGGGAGGCCGTGCAACATGTCGCCCAGCAAGGGGCGACTCCGCTCGTCGTGACGAAGAACCACCGCGTCCTGGGTGTGATAGAGCTTCGCGACATCATCAAGGAGGGCGTTGCCGAGAAGTTCGCCGATCTCAGGCGCATGGGGATACGCACCATCATGGTGACGGGAGACAACCCCACGACTGCGGCGGCCATCGCCGCCGAGGCCGGGGTGGATGACTTTCTCGCTGAGTCCACACCCGAGGGCAAGCTTGAGACCATCCGTACGTACCAGGCGCAGGGCCACATGGTTGCCATGACGGGTGACGGTACCAACGATGCTCCCGCCCTCGCACAGGCCGATGTGGCGGTTGCCATGAACACGGGCACGCAGGCTGCCAAGGAAGCCGGCAACATGGTGGATCTCGACTCGAGCCCCACCAAGCTCATCGATATCGTGCGCATCGGCAAGCAGCTGCTCATGACGAGGGGTGCCCTCACCACGTTCTCAATCGCCAACGACTTGGCCAAGTACTTTGCGATCATCCCCGCCTTGTTCGTGGACATCTATCCCAAGCTCTCGATGCTGAACGTTATGGGGCTCCACTCGCCGGAATCGGCGGTGCTCGCGGCCATCATCTATAACGCCTTCGTCATCGTGGCACTCATCCCGCTGGCCCTTCGCGGCGTGGAGTACCGGGAAGTCCCAGCGGCAAAGCTGCTCTCGCACAACCTCCTGGTATATGGCCTCGGTGGCCTCGTGGTCCCATTTGTCGTGATCAAGCTCATCGACCTGCTCCTTGTGGTCATGGGCGTTGCATAGGAGGTATGTGATGAAGACGTTTGTCAGGATGCTCCCTCGCGCGTTCGCGGTGCTTCTCGCTGCGACGGTCGTGCTGGGCGTCGCCTACCCTCTTGTGATTCTTGGCGTCGGCCAAGCGTTCTTTCCCTATCAGGCCAACGGCAGCGTGATTGAGGTGGATGGCAAGGCCGTGGGCAGCGAGCTGCTCGCCCAGTGGTTCTCCGATGACGGTCACATGTGGGGCCGCGTGATGGACGTGGACACCTCGTCCATCACAACCTCCGACGGGTCATCCACGCTGTATGCCACGCCGTCGAACCTCTCGCCCGCAAGTGACAAGTACTCACAGCTCATTGCCGAGCGTGCGGCAAAGCTGCGCGCCGCCAATCCGGACGAGGGCGACACGGCCATTCCCGTCGACCTTGTCACCTGCTCTGGGTCGGGGCTTGACCCGGACATCTCGGTTGCCGCGGCGGAGTATCAGATTCCCCGTATCGCGGCCGCGACGGGCCTCTCGACCGATAAGCTCGAATCGATCGTCGATGATGCCACGACCGACAGCTTCCTCGGCGTCTTCGGAGAGAACAACGTCAACGTGCTCAAGGTGAATCTCGCCATCGATGCGGCTCTGGGGGAGTAGAACAAGAGCGCGTATGCGCGCAGTCCGCTGACGAGGCGCATGTCACGAGGGGAGGATCGAGCATGAGGGATGACGAGGGTGAACGGCCGGATCCCGATTCCATCCTGCGGGGCCTGGCGGCGGAGCATCCGAGCTCGAAAGGCGAGCTCAAGATTTTCTTTGGCTATGCCGCGGGCGTGGGCAAGACCTATTCGATGCTGCGATCAGCCCATGACGAGCTGCAGCGCGGCATCGATGTGGTGGTGGGCTATGTCGAGCCCCATGCGCGCCCCGAGACCCGAGCCCTTCTCGAGGGGCTCGAGGCCATACCCGTTCGCACCTTCGAGCACGCGGGCGTCTCGCTCATCGAGCCCGACATCGACGCCATCATCGCACGGGCCCCACAGCTCGTCCTCGTGGACGAGCTTGCCCACACCTGTGCCGAGGGGTCACGCCATACGAAGCGCTACCAGGACGTCGAGGAACTCCTCACGGCAGGTATCGACGTGTACACCACCATCAACGTGCAACATCTCGAGAGTCTCAACGACCGCGTGAGCGCGATCACGGGCGTCGTCGTGGGCGAGAGGATTCCCGACCACATCTTCGACGATGCCGACCAGGTCGAGTTCGTGGACATCGAGCCAGAGGACCTCATGACGAGGCTTCGCGAAGGCAAGGTCTACTCGAGCGATCGAGCGGAGCGTGCCCTTGGCAACTTCTTCGACGAGAAGAACCTCACCGCCCTGCGCGAAATCGCCCTGCGCCGTTGCGCCGATCGCGCAAACCTCGTGGTTGAGCGCGTGCGCTCCACCCAAGGGGGCAGCTACTACACGGGCGAGCATGTGCTCGTGTGCCTGTCCTCGTCCCCGTCGAACGGGCGCATCCTGAGGACGGCCTCGCGCATGTCCAAGGCCTTCGACGCCCACCTCACGGCCCTCTCCGTGGAGGTTCCCGATCGTGAGCTCTCGCCTGACGACGAGCGCCGCCTTACCGAGAACATGAGGCTCGCGGAGCGTCTCGGCGCACAGGTCGAGACTGTCGCGGGTGATGACGTGGCGCGGCAGGTCTGCGACTATGCCCGCATGGCGGGAGTGTCGAAGCTCGTGCTCGGCCACAGCGCCGTGCGCCGTCGCCTGCTTGGTCCGGTCCCGCTCACTGACCGCATCGTGGCTCTCGCGCCCGATCTCGACATCTTCATTATCCCGGACGAGTCGGTGGCGAAAACCGCATGGAGGGGACATTCAAGCAAAAGCTCCCTCTCGCCAGCAGACATCGGCAAAGGCGTCCTCATCCTCATGGCAGTCACCACCGTGGGTTACCTTCTCGAGTCGGTGGGCCTCTCGATCATGAACATCGCCATCCTTTACGTGTTTGGCGTCGTGGCCACGGCCATGATCGTCGAGGGCCGAATTCCCTGCCTGATCTACTCGGTGCTCGCGGTTGTCCTTTTCAACTACTTCTTTACCGAGCCCCGCTACACCCTCGTCGCGTGGGATGCCCAGTACCCAGCCACGTTCGTGGTGATGTTCCTGACCGCGGCCCTGGCGAGCTCCATGGCGCAGCGTCTCAAGAGCCAGGCGAAGGCGAGCGCCGAGGCTGCGTATCGAACCCAGGTTCTTCTCGAGTGCGACCAACTCCTTCAGAGGGCCAAGAACCCCGATCAAGTCGTCGAGGTCATGGTGGGTCAGCTCATCAGGCTTCTGAAGCGCGATGTCGTCTACTATCCCGCCGAGGAGGGACGTCTGGGGCCGGTAAGGACCTTTCCGGCGAGCGGGGGCACCATCGACCCTTCCTGCACGAGCGACAACGAGCGGGGCGTGGCGATCTGGGTGTATCGCAACAACAAGCGCGCCGGAGCCACGACGGATACTCTTGGAAGCGCTGCCTGTCTGTACCTGGCCGTGCGTGCCGTGGACATGGTGTACGGGGTCGTGGGAATCGTGATGGGCAACGAGGCGATCGATGCGTCCGGCAGCGGGATCACCCTCTCGATCCTTGGCGAGACCGCCCTTGCCCTCGAGAAGGAGTATGCGCTCGCCCAACGAGAAGAGGCAGCGGTCCTTGCCAAAAACGAGCAGCTCAGAGCAAACCTGCTGCGGTCGGTCTCCCATGACCTCCGGACACCCCTCACGGCAATCACCGGCTGTTCGAGCCTCCTTGCGGAAGACGACGGGAGCATGTCCGTCGAGCACCGTCGCGAACTTGCGGTTGCCATCAACGATGACTCGATCTGGCTTGGTGGGCTCGTCGAGAACCTGCTTTCGCTCACGAGAATCGAGGAGGCCCACGTGAGCCTCTCCCTCGAGCCCGAGCTCGTCGAGGATGCGGTGGACGATGCGGTCAGGCACGTGAGCCGCGACGTTTCGACGCATCACGTTGAGCTGTCCCGACCCGATGAGCCTGTCGTCGCCATGATGGACGTTCGCCTCATCGTGCAGGTGGTGGTGAATCTCGTGAATAACGCGGTCCAACACACGCCCAAGGGGTCAACCATCCACATCTCGTCGAGCAGCCAGGACGGCAAGGCGGTAATCGAGGTTGCCGACGACGGTCCTGGCATTGCGGATGCCGAGAAGGCACGGGTGTTCGAGAGGTTCTATACGGTCGCAGATGGAGAGGGCGACCATCGCCGCGGGACCGGCCTTGGTCTTGCGCTGTGCAAGTCGATAGTGAACGCACACGGAGGGGATATCGTCGTCCTTGACAACCCTCCCCACGGTGCCATTTTCAGGGTTACGCTGCCGCTCGCACGGACCGACGCCCCCGAGGGCAGCGCGCGTTTGGATTCGGGAAGCGAGGGAGGAACCGATGACGCCGACTGACAGAAAGCCGTTGGTTCTCGTCGTGGAGGATGATGCCGCCGTAAGAAGCCTTATCGCGGCGACGCTCGACATCGAGGAATGCCGCCATATGACCGCGGCGTCTGGGAGCGCGGCGATTGCTGCCGCTGCCACCCAGAACGTCGATGTCGTCCTTCTTGACCTTGGTTTGCCGGACATTGACCGCAGGACCTACATAGGCTCCCAAACTTGACCAGGTGTGGCAGAAGATAAGAAGGAACGCTTCTGAGCCGGGTACTTGTGCGCGTCCGAGGCGCGCTAGAGCGGTAGGTCTGGCACGACGAAGGGTGTGGAGCGCCTTCCTACAATCGGGTAACCCACTTCGTGGCGGAACCGGGTGTGCAAAGGAGCCCGCTTTCTTCCGGTGTCGGGTTCGAACTATGAGCGTACCGCCACTCCACGCGTTGAGGAGGGGACGTTCCCTCCGGCAGTGACGCCTCATCCAGATAGCTACTCCAGAGGCGCAAGAGGTTTGCAGCTGCGGCGCAGGCCGGCGGAGGGGCCGGTGGGGGGGGTGCAGCGGCCTCATCGCTGCCGGACTTGCGCGCGCCCGTTCTTCGAGGAGCGTCGGCTCCTTCCCGAACCACTACATCAGCAGCCGCGCGGGCTCTAGCTCACCGGTCCTAGGGAACAGCCTCACGGGACGCCTCCCCGCCCCTTTTTTGTCGACTAGTGCTTACTATCCCTATTTGGAGCCGCTGTTCCAGCCCGCTTGGAATCGCTTACTCCCGCGCGCTGGAGGGCTGGGGCAGTTACAGGGGCCGTTGGTGGTTCCAGCTC
>JGI20225J20221_1002750_pt1 | contig 12164 bp, 12 predicted proteins | sample BioMet4_FD_20221 | JGI IMG/M metagenome (IMG submission 20221) | reverse complement strand
CCCCCACTACATGCCGTGAGAGAACTTGCGATTGCCAGAATAAATAAACCATTCTTAATCTTCATACCTATTTTTACAATTAAATTTATACATAGTTAATAATATAATGAAATACGGAGCGCGGAAAACTTAAAGCCCCTTTTTAGTTTTTACTTTGCAAAAGTAACAATAAATCAGTAACAACATCTTTACTGACATACACTTTTAACAATAATTAGTTAGAGTTGCGCCTAATAGAAAGGTATTTTATCAATTATATGAAAAATCCGAGCAATCCTTCAAATCGGATTACTCGGATTTCTATTATAATAAAGAACTAACTATACCAAGCCCATGCTCTTTGCTTTATTCATAAGCAACAGCATCAAAGCTTCACGTTCATTCTCCACCTTATTATCAAGTACAGCATCTTTAAGGGTCTGCTTCAATGCTCCAACTTCACGACACGGAGTAAGATTAAATATCTCCATGATTTCATTTCCATCTATGCAAGGTTGCAGCAATCGCTTGTAATCGCGTTCCTTAAGATCTGCTAGTTTTTCACGTACACTGCGGAAGTTATCTAGGAAACGCTGTTTCCTAACCTGATTTTTACTTGTAATATCAGCTTCGCAAAGAGTCATCAGGTCATCAATGTCATCACCGGCATCATTCATTAGTCTACGTACAGCACTGTCTGTTACTTCATCATCAGCGATAACAATAGGACGCATATGAAGATCAACTATCTTTTGAACATACTTCATTTTCATATCCATCGGTAACTTCATACGACGAAAAATGCTTGGAATCATTTTGGCACCTACGTAATTGTGATTATGAAATGTCCATCCTGCAACATTGTCCCAACGCTTGCTACGCGGTTTACCAATATCATGGAATAATGCAGCCCAACGTAGCCACAGCATCATCTCACCATTATCATCTGATGCTATCTGCGACTTGCATACATTATCAAGCACTTCAAGAGTGTGATAAAAATTATTCTTATGCGCCTTGCCATTTCTAGTTTCAACCAAATCAAGCATAGAGAGTTCCGGGATAATCAACTGCAGCAAGCCACATCTCTGAAGATCTACAAATCCCTTGCTCGGCGCATTAGTAAGCATTATTTTGTTGAGTTCATCAGCAATTCGTTCACCACTTATTATCTTTATTCTGTGGGCGTTACGCTCAAGAGCTTCAAAAGTCTCATCATCAATGATAAAATTCAACTGAGTGGCAAACCTTATACAACGCATCATGCGAAGTGGATCATCAGAAAAAGTTATATCTGGACCTAGAGGAGTACGAATGATACCGTCTTCCATATCAAGAACACCATCGAACGGATCAATAAGTTCACCGAAGCGTTCTTTGTTAAGACAAACAGCAAGAGCATTTATTGTGAAATCCCTCCTATTCTGATCATCTTCCAATGTACCATCCTCAACATGCGGTTTGCGAGAATCATGACTATAACTCTCCTTCCGTGCACCAACAAATTCGACTTCTACTCCACGATATTTCACTTGAGCAGTTCCGAAATTACGAAACACTGAAAGATGAGCTTTCTTTCCAAAAAGGTTTTTCAATTCGGTAGCAACGCGAATACCACTTCCAACTACGACAACATCAATATCATTAGATGGTCTCTCAAGGAAAAGATCTCGCACATATCCTCCCACGACATAGCATTCCAATCCCAAGGAATCGGCTGCTTCTGAGATTTTATGAAAGATATCCTTATCTAGTAGTTTCGCCAAATCGGCATTTGTAATATTTCTCATTGTTACTTAATTTCTCTTAACGTGCTCTAAATTGCGTGCAAAGATACTAAAATTTAATGTCAGAATATGCAAGTTCAGTTAGTTTTTTATATTTTTGCACTCATGAAGAAGTATTTTTGGCTTTTTGCGCTTACAGCAATTATATGCAGCTGTGCCGAAACTCAAGACGAGAAGGCAACACCATTGATGTCTGACATAGAGTCACTCTATGGCTCAGGTCAATACAAGCAAACTCTAGACTCAATCATGTCGCTGAGGAAGAATTATCCTGAAGCGATAGAAACACGTAAGCGTGCCTTGAAAATATGGCAAAACGCATCATTAAAGATGGCCCAACAAGACATCGCACGCACAGATTCAGCACTTCAGGCAACACTAAAGGCTATTTCTTCGACTGGAAATATCGGAAAAAGAAATATGCTAGGCGTCAAGCGTGACTCTCTGAAAGCAAGATACGAAGCAATGTGCGGCGTTGTAAGAATGATACATTATCGCCAAAGTATGAAATGACATACCTAAAGCATAAGCCAAAAAATTTGGTGAATTCATTATTAATAAGTAACTTTGCATCGCAAAGTTTTAAGGCTTATGAGCAATTTGAATACAGAGAAACAGTTTGAGAATGTAATGAAAGAATGTCGTGAACTCTTCAGTAAGAAGTTACACGACTATGGTGCTTCATGGCGTATATTGCGACCGTCATCACTGACGGATCAACTGTTTATCAAGGCAAAACGTATACGTTCACTGGAGATTAAAAAAGAATCTTTAGTAGGTGAAGGTATACGTCCTGAATTTATAGCACTTATCAATTACGGAATAATTGGGTTAGTCCAACTTGAAAAAGGATTCGTTGACTCTGTTGATATGACAGTTAGCGAAGCCATGACCCTGTATGACAAACACGCTAAAGAGGCATTGGAACTAATGCTAAAAAAGAATCACGACTATGACGAGGCTTGGCGCTCTATGAGAATCAGTAGCTATACCGACTTCATACTGACTAAGATTGAAAGAGTTAAGGAGATTGAGGATATTAACGGCGAGACTCTTGTTTCTGAAGGCATTGATTCCAACTACATGGATATAATAAACTATGCGGTATTTGGCGCAATAAAACTTAATGGAGAAAAGTAGCACATATATTTCTGCCAAAGCACAATTTATCGGAATACTGGTGAATTTATGCAGACTTGTATTGGCATTCACTTTTATATTCTCCGGATATGTAAAAGCTATTGACCCTATAGGCACACAGTACAAACTACAAGACTATCTTGGTGCCGTAGGAATGGCTGGCATGATACCAGACTGGATTACGCTGACTACATCAGTTGCAATGTCGGGACTGGAATTCTCACTGGGAATATTCATGCTGTTTGCCATAAGACGTAGAATATGTTCTAAGATAATATTGGCATTCATGTGCATTATGACTGCCATTACGATATGGTTGACTATAGCAAATCCGATAAAAGACTGCGGATGTTTCGGTGACGCTATCAAACTGACCAATATACAATCGCTGATAAAGAACATTATACTTATTGCATGTGCTGCGGTTGTGACATGGAAGCCACTGTCTATGGTGAGGTTCATATCTAAAAGTACCCAATGGATAGTAATAAACTATACAATATTGTTTATTGTATTGAGCAGCGGCTACAGTTTGTATTATCTGCCACTGTTTGATTTCAGACCATATTATATAGGTGCTAACATACGCGAAGGGATGACAATACCCAAGGGAGTAAAGCAACCTAAGTTTGACACATCATTCATATTGGAGAAGAACGGGGTAAAAAAAGAATTTTCGCTTGCCAACTATCCAGACTCTACATGGAAGTTCATTGATAGCAAAACGATACAGATTTCAGAAGGATACATTCCACCGATACATGACTTTTCTATTGAGGACAAGAATACTGGAGAAGATATCACCAAAAAGATATTGGACTACAAAGGATACACATTCCTGCTGATAGCACCACATCTTGAGCAAGCTGATGACTCCAACTTTGGCAACATTGACCAGATATACGAATATGCGCAACAACAAAACGTACCATTCTATTGTCTGACAGCAAGCAATGATAAACCTATAAAAAGGTGGATAGACATCACNGGGGCNGAATATCCNTTCTGTACAACAGACGAGACTACCCTAAAAACTATAATTAGGAGTAATCCAGGATTGCTTTTGATAAAGGACGGCAGAATAATAAACAAATGGAGCCACAATGACTTACCTTCAGAAGAAACTCTGAACAAGCCACTCGAGCAGACTGAAATCGGGAAGATACCTAATGATACTGTTTGGGGAAAAATACTTGAGATTGTATTATGGTTCATATTACCATTAATGCTTCTAACTATTGCTGATAGGATACTGGCTTGGGGTAAATGGGTGAGAAATAAGGAAAAAGAAGACAAAGATAAAATATATCAACTGTTTAATAAAAAGAAAAATAAAATGAGAAAGAAAATCGTAGCAGGTAACTGGAAAATGAACATGAACCTGCAAGATGGTGTTGCTCTTGCTAAAGAGATCAACGAAGCTTTAGTTGCTGACAAGCCTAATTGTGATGTAGTTGTTTGTACACCTTTCATCCACTTGGCTAGCGTTGCACAGGTACTTGACCAAAACGTAGTTGGTCTTGGTGCAGAGGACTGCGCAGACAAGGAAAAAGGAGCTTTCACAGGTGAGGTTTCTGCCGAAATGGTAAAGAGCACAGGTGCTCAGTATGTTATCCTTGGTCACTCAGAGCGTCGCCAATATTATGGTGAGACTGCAGCAATCCTTAAGGAGAAGGTACAGCTTGCATTGAAGAACGGTTTGAAGATTATCTTCTGCTGTGGCGAGACTCTTGAAGAGCGCGAAGGTAACAAGCAGAACGAAGTTGTTAAGGCTGAACTAGCCGACAGCGTATTCAACTTGAGCGCAGAAGAGTGGAAGAACATCATTCTTGCATACGAGCCAATCTGGGCTATCGGTACAGGTAAGACTGCTACTTCTGATCAGGCAGAGGAAATGCTTGCATACATCCGTTCTATCGTTGCTGAAAAGTATGGTAAGGAAGTTGCTGAGGAGACATCAATCCTTTACGGTGGTAGCTGCAAGGCTTCTAACGCTCCTGAGCTATTCTCTAAGCCAAATATCGACGGTGGTCTTATCGGTGGTGCTGCTTTGAAGACTGCTGATTTCAAGGGTATCATCGACGCTTGGAAGAAATAATAAAAATATTGAAATGCAGGGATATTGTAATGATATGAATGTTGTTTTGTGACAACACTCTATCATACCGATATCCCAGCATATTTTCAACATTAATACACATACAAGAATATATGAATAAGTTCGTTATATCGTCAATAATTGCATTAGGTATTTCCGTCAACGCTGGCGCACAAACTTATCTCGACCATCTGAAGAAGAACGTCGCAGGTAAAGGTAACGTTACTGTTACCCAAAGCAAGGAAATTGATGAATTGGTTAACGGCAAGAAGATACAGACTCAACAAAAGGCTGACAATACCGTCATAAAAGAAAAAAAAGCTGAAACTAGCAGAAGCGAAAATAACCGCAACAGAAACAATATCAAACCGCAAAACGTGATTGGTGACTCTGCAAAGCATCACAACAATAATTATAACTATAACAACAAGAATGAGAATATAGTTAATAATGAGAAGAGTCCTGAGAAACGAGAAAACACAACGAAGCAGAAAANCGAGCCAGTTAGGATTGACGACGAAGAAGAGTTTGACATTCCNACAATTGACATGCGCAAAAAAGTGATGCGCGGCAGCAGAAAGATTACAGGATTCAGAGTCCAAGCTTTCTCCGGCGGCAACTCTAGAAATGATAGAATGAAAGCTGAACAAGCTAGAACGACGATAAAACTTAAATATCCCGAAGAACCTATATATGTGCATTTCTATTCTCCACATTGGATATGCAGAGTAGGAAACTATCGGAGCTTTCAGGAAGCAAAGACTATGCTCACGAAAGTTAAGGCTTTAGGATACAGACAAGCATGTATTGTGAAGGGAACTATTTCCATACAATACTGATATTATTAACATTAGAACGATAAGATATGAATCCGGAAAATGAATTTCGTGATGGTCTTGACGACCTAGCATTACATTATAAAGAGGTATTGAAAATATTGGGCGAGAATCCAGAGCGTGAAGGGCTTGAGAAAACACCTATGCGTGTAGCAAAAGCAATGCAGATTCTTACCCGCGGATATACACAGGATCCGCATAAGGTTCTTACAGACGCTATCTTCAAGGAAGATTACAACCAAATGGTAATAGTTAAGGACATTGACGTGTTTTCACTTTGCGAACATCACATGCTACCTTTCTACGGAAAGGCACATATAGCCTATATCCCAAACGGATATATCACAGGATTAAGTAAGATAGCACGTGTTGTAGACATATTCAGCCATAGACTGCAAGTGCAGGAAAGACTTACCCAACAGATAAAAGACTGTATTCAGGAAACCTTGAAACCCCAAGGCGTTATGGTTGTTATAGAGGCCAAGCACATGTGTATGCAGATGCGCGGAGTAGAGAAACAGAATTCTATCACCACGACAAGTGATTTCAGTGGAGTATTTAATTCTCTTACTACACGACAGGAATTCATGAGTCTTCTTCGTGGTGAATCTAAAAGAATATAAAAAAGTAAGCTATGGGATGCAAGATTCTTACATCCCAGGCATTTACCTTATACATAATATTAATTTAAAACATGATATGAAAAATCTAAAAAACGCAATCTTGATTTTGTTCTGCTCAGTTTTGGCAGCAACAACTTTTACGTCGTGCCTAAGCGATGACAACAACGACAACAACAGCAACATCATCACCCTTACTGGTGCACAGCGTAAACAAACTCTCCAGGCTCTTGAAGGTGATTATTCTGGTTATCTCTATTTCTACAATGATACCAAAAAGGATTCTGTAGAGGTTGACTGGATGGTAACTGCATCAGATTCTACATTTACAAGTCTTTCATTCCCTATCAGCTTCTTGCAGAACTATGTATCTACTAACTCTGCCGTCAAAGATGCTATTACAAATGCAGGAAGACAAACTCTTATAGGAGCTGTTAACACGTATGCGCAAGCTTCAAATACATATTGGAGTCAAAATTATTATTTCTATCTAATGACTCCTGCTAACAAAACGCTTAAGTTTAATTACAACGGGAAGGCTTGCGAAATAACCTTCGCTGATTATATGGCTAGTAGTTCTTATGGATATCTCTATCCACAGATTCAATACTACAATAAAAAGAGCAGCATCAATTTCGTTATTAAGAGCGTAAAGGTTGGCGACGATCAAATTGATGTAAACACTGTCTTCCAAGCTGTCGGAAGTAAATAAACTAATTAAACAGTCACAATATGAAATTTATCTCTTGGAACGTTAATGGTTTGCGTGCATGTGTTGGAAAGGATTTTGAAAAGTATTTCAATACTTTAAACGCAGACTTCTTCTGCCTTCAGGAAACAAAGATGCAGGAAGGGCAACTTGACCTGCAGTTTTCTGGTTATGAATCTTATTGGAACTATGCTGAGAAAAAGGGCTATAGCGGAACCGCTATATTTACAAAGCATAAACCATTGAGCATTAAATACGGGATTGGGATCGAAGAGCACGACCATGAAGGCCGCGTTATAGCTCTTGAATATGATAAATTTTATATTGTAACTGTTTATACACCAAATTCTCAAGACGGACTTCGTCGTCTGGAATATCGTATGAAATGGGAAGAGGATTTTCAGGCTTTTCTTCATGAACTTGACAAAAACAAACCTGTCATCGTATGTGGTGATATGAATGTAGCACACGAGGAAATAGATATCAAGAATCCAAAGACGAACCATAAAAATGCAGGATTCACAGATGAGGAACGAGAGAAAATGTCGATATTGTTAAACAATGGATTCATTGACTCTTTCCGTACTTTATATCCAGAGCAGGTTACTTACAGTTGGTGGAGTTATCGTTTCCATGCTCGTGAAAACAATACGGGCTGGCGTATCGACTACTTTCTGACTTCAGAACGGATAAAAGATAATATCGAAGATGCCAAAATACATACAGATATATTTGGTAGCGATCATTGCCCTGTTGAACTAGACATCAACTTATAATATCTGGTAACACTCTTGCATGATAAGTTTTTTAATGTCACTCGTCCGTTTTTAGAATTTGACGAGTGACATTAAATTTGAAATAACACTTACTTTTAGAGATATTTCTCTAAATATGAATTTAATATATTATTATTCTTTTGCTCCAAACAACAGATTAGTCTATTTGATTAATAGGTTATTGACTTCATAACATTACTAAAAGCAATTAAAATGAAAAGTGCAGTGAGAGAAGATATAAATATATCATACACTCACTGCTTTTCATCCATTATTTTATTTACTTGCTTATTTCTTTAACATTATAGTTCAGCAATACAATATTGTCATTTCTACTAAATAGAAATACACGAATGCCAACTTTATAATGATTTTATGCTAATAAATTCTTTTTACAGAAAGATCTACATCCTTGCTATCAATAACAGTATGAGTACCATAAAGATATTTATATAATTTAATATTTAATATTTTATGATTAGTCTTCTTTGGAGTAATAACAACAAAATTCATATTTATTGAGTCCTGTTCAATAACATCACTCTTATTACGAGTTTTTCTATCTTCCCAAGTTCCTGTATTTGCGTAAACACAAGCAGAGTCGATCGTATTCTTGTAAGCCGTCATTTTTGGTATATGAGTGTGTCCAAATACTACGACGCGAACTTTTACACTATCTACACCAAAATATTGCAAGAAAGATTGGTCATCAATATATTGAGTATAAAAACTTCCTAAAATAGCAGCATCAATAGGTGTCATAACATGTACACCATTAGCTCTCATACGATTATTCCAAGCTTCTTGAGTAAACAAACCATTATACATTTTCATTTGTATATTTCCATTCGCATCGTTATAAGGGAGAATGTCATTAATAGAATAAGTCTTAGTGAAGTTATCTACATTTGTAGTAATAATCTTGTCATCAAAGTTATCATTAACATATATAACACTATCCAAAACTTTATTCCATAATTTACAATATCTATTTTTACTAACTTGTTCAGGATTAGTAGGGTCATTTAATACCACATTTGGAATCCTAGTTCTATTTTCTATTGCAATAGGATTTACAAATGAGTTAGCAGCAATACGAGCAAAGAAATATCCTGGAGCAAAAGTAGTACCAGTAGCATTAGGATCAGCTCCATCNTTTGTTATATTACAGAAAAAATCATANCNATGNCCATGCTCTATNGCTATTTCNGGATAATTATCAGGATNATAAGTTCCTAANCCATTNCGTCCTNCATCACGAGCTTGATTCACTCNGGGCATNGCTAAATCNATNNTNGCTGGAGTAAATCCCATGTCATGATTACCAGGGATATAAGTTACCTTAATTTTTTTATCGTTTATAATACCATTAAGAACATCAAATATAGCTTTATTTGATGCTACAGTTTTAAGAATAAAATCAGACTGACTTTTGTTCTCATAAGTATTAGTACGTGAAGGGATATACCACTCATCAAACATATCACCTGCTATAACCAATTCTTTTATTGTACTAGATGCCCTTACTTCCTTAAGGAACTGGTTTAGACGGTTAAGATGTTTCACATTTTCAGAGTAAGCAAGATCATTTCCTAGATGCAAATCGCTAATAACAACAATCTTGTTTCTTAAAACACTATCAGCAAGTTCGCTAGATGGGTCAAAAGGATTGTCAACCTTCGCAACATCATTATCTGTACTACAAGCTACAAATAAGGAGGCAAACAATAAGAATAAAAAAGATAATTTTTTCATCGTTAGTTAATTTTAATTATTATTTCTTTTGTTATTAATAAAAAGTGCATGAATACAATCAACGTGGCAAAGTTAATCAATACTATATATTCAGGTGTTTCATTATCACAATTTGCATGTCTCATTACCACAAAATTTGATGATATTTACTTAATATACCTATTTTTTGATTAAATTTGCAAAATAAAATTATGAAAAGTCTATATTTAGCCACCACATTTGCCGCGGCCATAGCATGCTTGCTTACATCGTTGCTCATATTCGCCCGTAGAAAAAGTGGCGAACGATCTAGAATTATTCTTTCATTTATAGTATTCTTCTCTGTAATCAGTTACATAAGAAGATTCTACGTTTTGTGCAATGGAGAAGTCCCTGAATTAGTGATTTCTGCACCAATGTTATTAGTTGCTATATTCATGGTGATTTCATACATTATGTATCCTCTTGAAGTAATTTCACCAGGATATCTAAATGTATGGCGAGTCATAAAANTATATAGTCCATTACTTTTTTTAATACTAATTTATAATGTATTAAAAATNTTTGGAGTCACATTTCCACCATATCATTCTTTATTAGAAATGCTACCCCATTTTACAAGNATTGATGTTTGGTTTAGATTTTTTCTTGTTGTTTTGGTATTTACTCCCGTCTTTTTAATATTCACAATACCATATACTAGACATTACAATAATACAGATAGAGTTTGGATGATGAAGTATACCATTTGTTTCATCATAAATACTATTGCATATATCATTATACTCATATCTGATCACCTTATTATAAAAACTCTCTATTATTATGTTAGTGCAGGATGCAGCATATATATTGCATACATGGAATTATTTGAAAGGCTGATAAAGCTACCAGAATCAAATACTGCAGAAACCACTTATGAAGATAGTAAAGAGGCTGAATACATTGAAGAAATAGAAGAGAAAGCAAATTCTTTATGTGAAAGGGTGGTAATATATATGAGGCACACGTTAGACTACAGAAATCCAGATATCTCTCTAAACTCTATGGCAGCATCTCTATACACCAATAGAACTACACTCTCAAAGGCTTTGAGAGAACTCGGATATACCAATTTCAATGCATATATAAATTCTTTGCGCATTGAAGACTTTATTAATCGAGTAAAAAATGAACAGATATATAACTATCAGGATATATTCTACAATGTGGGATTCCGTTCTAGATCAACTGCCATCCGCAATTTTAAGCAATATACAGGTAAAACACCTTCAGAATATTTCAGCAAATAGAGACCATAAAAAGTTTTTTTAATGTCACCAACACTTTGTTTATAAGGGATGAGTAAGTTACATTATAAAAACTTTTTCTAGTGGAGATGAATATCAGATATAAAAAAGCAACGTGAGAGAATAGTATCATATCATTCTAATAGGACGTTCAAGTCTTTTATCTTATCAACAGTATCAAAACGCTGTATAAAGTATAAAACGAAAATGCCCGCTTCTCACGAAGCAGGCATTTTCTTCTTGTTTATTGTTTAAATAGAGACTTTTGTAATTTATCTTTTTATTAAGAGAGAAATCAAATTTTTTACATAAAAGACTTCAAATCAGAGATAGGACGTTTCTCCATAGTGCCATCAGCATTTGTTATTGTGAAGTAATCATGAGCTGATTTACCGTTCTCAAACTGAACTACTGCAACACCACCCTGACGCATCTGCATTGTGAAATATCCTTCACGTTTTCCGTTTACATACTTTCCGTGCCATTTCTCCTTACCATTTTTATAATAAGTAGTAATCTCACCGTCGAGTATTGTATTTGTATCATTACCAAGATCAATAAAACTGTAAGCACCTTCTGCCCTCAAAGTTCCATTCATATAGAAGTCTTGGAAGACATTTTTCTTATTAAGTCCTTGACCTTGTTTCATTAGCAATCTATAATAGCTTGCTTGTCCACTTGTAGCAACATTCATCATGTTTTCTGCATAATAAATAGTGTCAGCTACAACAACTGCATTTTCGGCTACATGTTTGCGACCATAACTTACGATGGTCAACATTGCCATTACTGATATCAAAAGAAATCGTCTCATAATCGTATATTTTTTAGGTTTTTATTCTTTTCTGATGCAAATATATATAATTAATCTGATACAGCAATATTTTATTAACACTATTTTATACATATTTTTTCACTATAAATTAGTCGTAATTTAATGACCCACTTTCAATTTGAAACTTATTAAAAATAGGGCTAAAAACTTTCAATTTGTAAAATAGNCCTATTTAAAGCACATGCAAACTAACAATTTAGTTACTTTTTGCACGGTTACAAGTGGAAAATAAGCTGTTCACGCACACAGCAAACACAACACAGTTACAATCTGTATTGTAAATTATTTTTGCGTTTATCAATTTGAAACAGTTAATAACTTGATATATATCAAGTTATTAACTGTTTCAAATTGATAAACG
>JGI20225J20221_1002749_pt1 | contig 12167 bp, 7 predicted proteins | sample BioMet4_FD_20221 | JGI IMG/M metagenome (IMG submission 20221) | reverse complement strand
CCTGAATATGATCCCTTCACTTTAAAGGCGGAATATGACAGAGATATGGAACAGGGTCTTGCGGTTAATATACCTTGCAACTATTATCCTGATGACAACCCTTCTTTTACGCCAGTTGTTAGGTGGCGCAGTGCAGCGAATTTATTGTTTTTTAATTGGCTAAACTATTATGTATATCAAGATACACCTTATAATTTAGAATCTTTATAAGTTAAAACCACAACAACTTAAAGGTGAGTGGGGGACTTATAAGAAAAAAATTTAATTTTTTATAATAAAAAGAAGGCTTAATACAAAAAATCAATGGAAGCAGCGCTAATTGAGCGTTGTTCTCATTGATTTTTTTGTTCTTATTATTACAAACTTTTTAGTATTGCAATTGCACTTGGTATATTTAATTCATTTAGCATAAAAGCTTTGCGAAGCAAATCATCTGGGACCATGCTATCATATTTATCTGTTTTAGGAATTTGTCCGGCATCCAGAACCAAGTTGGGGTTATCCGTATTGATATCAAACTTCTTAATTGTCTCTACAAACTGTAAAGCAGTTAAATCACTTGTTATTTGAAGGTAATACAGTCCATCTGAAATAGAATGAATTTGAAGTGGAGTTTTTAGACCACAGTTAAGTAAACTCTTGATTGTTCGTAATTCTTTTGTTCCAACCCAAGGACATAGAAAGAACGAATGCTCTCCGTATGTAGTAACATAGCGCTGTAACAAATCTTCTTCTTGCGCAAAGCGTCGAGCCTGTTTCAACAACTGTACAGCATTTGGACGCAAGAACGGGTAAATAATATCCTCTTTTAATATCTGATGCATACGTTGCACAATTTTTGTGTGGATATCTCCACCAGCTCCATTCCAGGTTGGTATACGGGTATTTTTTACATTATAGACGTAAACAATCTTTCTATCTTCATCTACAGACTGGACTTTCCAAGTTCGACCGGCCAAAACAAATACTTCGCCTAACGCAGGACAGGTATCTAATGTTCCAATTTCACCTTCTTTACTATGAATATGATATCCCTGTTCATCTTTAAACACTGCATAAAAGGAGTAGTGGTTGGTCAGGTTCTCACCTTTTATCCCAATAATAATCTCTCCGGATTCCATGCGTTGTAGGTAGTCGTTTGCAAGCATATAATGCAGTAGCTCACGATATTCGTTTTGACTTATTGTGTTTTGAAAAGCAGGCAATCGAAGCACGTTTCTAGCTAGATCAGAGGGAGAGAGCTCTCCATAAGTCATTAAAGTACTGAGCGTTTGATGTGCAAGAAGGCTAAGAGGCTTTGCTTTCATTGCAAATGGTTCTACCCACCGCTCTTCAATATACAGTTGGATGATCGCAATTGCACGAAGTAAATCCCATGGCAAGCTGTCAAATGGATTGTTAGTGGGTGCATTTTGAAGGTCTACGAACATCATTTGAGGTTTTCCTGTACGCCTACCGGATCGCCCTAATCTTTGGACAAAGCTTGCACAGGAGTATGGTGCCCCAATTTGAATAGTAGAATCCAAATCACCAATATCAATGCCGAGTTCCAATGTAAGCGTTGCCGCTGCGACCGTAGGTCCGACTCCATTTCGCAATGCACTTTCGGCTTCCTTACGCAGAGCCGCCGAAACGCTTCCGTGGTGGACATAGAATACATTTGGTTCCCGTTTTTCTTGTGCTAACGATTTCATGGCTGCAATGACTTTTTCAGCTCCGCCTCTGCTGTTTGTGAAAATCAAGCATTTTTTATTATGGCAGTTTTTATAAAGGAACTCATTATATTGTTTTATAACAGATTCAACTTGGTCTGTATCACTTGGCAAAACAAAGCTTTCAGCAAACAGAGATATTGTTCTTTTTTTAGTATGAATACCAACTGCTATAGTTTTTCGGTTACTTCCAGCAGCCAAAAAATTCATGGCTGGATGATAATCATTTAATGTTGCTGATAATCCAATACGCCTTGGGGTACAGTTAATAATCTTCTCTAACCTGGATAGCAAACAAAGAACTTGTAATCCGCGATCGGTTCCCATCAGTGCATGAATTTCGTCAATCACAACGAACCGCAAATCCGAAAATAATCTTGCGGCATCACCAGGTCTCCCCATAAGCAATGCTTCCAATGATTCCGGCGTAATTTGCAGAACGCCCTGAGCTTCTTTCAGAGCACGTCTTTTAACTGATTGTGATATGTCTCCGTGCCATGGCCAAACAGGAATATAGCTTTCCTCTAGCAAATCACTAAGACGTTCAAATTGGTCGTTGATAAGCGCTTTCAGCGGCCCGATGTACATTACTCCAATTGAATTTGATGGCTTTTGATAGAGGGTGGTGAGTATGGGGAAAAATGCAGCTTCTGTCTTACCGGAGGCTGTGCCAGATGCGATAATAACATGATGGTCGGTATCTAAAATCGCATTGCACGCCTCAACCTGTACCTCACGCAAATCTTTCCAGTTTTTTCTGTAAATATATTCTTGGATAAAGGGCGCATAGCGCTCAAACGCTGTCTGGCTCATATATCAAACTCAGTGAACAGATCATCGTGCTCTTCAGCAATTTGTTCGGGATCTTCTTCAGCACTTTTAACTACAATGCCCTGTTCCGCTAAAATAGTATAGAAGTTATTGGTGGAATTTTGGTGTAAAATATTAAGCAATCCTAAAAAATCTCTTGTAATTTCACGGGGCGTCAATAATTGATCTGCCCCCAATCTAGAAACGACTGTATTCAAAAAAGCTGTTAACTCGCTGGAACCTAATGAAACTGTGTACGAATAATGGGCACTGTGTAGCTCGCAAAGACGTTCCAACAAAAGATAGATTTCTTCTGGTGACAATTTATTGAGCTTTATGACGGGGCTTGTATAGTCAACAAATCCTTGTGCACTAAAACGATTATCTGAAAGGCGGGACCTAAGTGCTTCATAGTTAAAAAGGCCACGGCGTTCATCATAGATAAACTGAGGTGTTCCGCTTATAAAAACGCCTATGTGCTGTGCTTTTCCCTGCATTGTATCATTAAAAATAGTGAGAATCTTTTCATAGTTACTATCTCTTGCCTGCTTGTGAGAAATCTTATAGAGATTAACTCCTTCATCTAAAAAGATGAGTAATCCGCTGTAACCGGCCTTAGAGACAAATAGTGCAAACAGTTTTAGAAACTCATACCAACTTTGGTCATCTATGATGCAATCAACGGCAAGGCACTGCCTGGCTTCTGTTTTTGTGGAAAATTCACCACGAAGCCAGCGCAAAGCTGATTGTTTCAAACATTCATCCCCTGTTTTCATACCACGCCAATAAGAGTCGATGACCAAAGAAAATGCAAAACCATATGCCATTTCAGAAAGCGCCGCCATTACCTCTGCTATCCGTTCGCTGACTGCTTCCACAATGTCAGGCGAACTGGGGCTCAATCTTTTTTGCTTTGCTACAGAGTATTGTAGAGAACTAATCCATTTTTGCATAATTGCCTCTAAAGCACCCCCCTCGGGTCTGGTAAGGGTTGAAAGGTGTTGCATTAGTTCACGATAAGTTGCTAAGCCCTGATTTTTGGTGCCTGTTAGCCGACGCTCTGGAGATAAGTCGGCATCGGCAACGACAAAATTTCGCTCCATTGCATTGTTGCGAATCATTTGTAGCAAGAAACTCTTACCACTGCCATACTGCCCGGATATAAACCGAAAGGATGCGCCGCCATTTTCGATGGTAATCAGATCATTAAGAAGGGCGTTTACTTCATTTTGTCTGCCTACTGCAATATGGCGTAATCCGATTCTTGGTACTACACCTGCAGTCAGGGAGTTAATCAAGGCGCCGGATTCGCGGCGACTAATTGCTACAGTTTCCATTTTTATCTCTCCTATGCAATAGACTGTTTTAGCAATGGCATATATTCATCTAAAATGCGTGGTTCTGTATTCATTGTATCCACAACAATATCAGATAGTATAAGCATTGCCGTCTCGTTGATGTCATCTAGAAGCATTTGTGGCATGGTCATGGTTTTTTCTGCAATTTGTTCAAGCTGGTTTTGTGGATGATCATTTGTTAGTAGAACATAAATTACCATTCTTTGCTCAGGCTTAAGGGTCTCTATAAACTTTTTTAATTTTGGTGTTAGCATCGACATATTAAATTGACTTGTATTATTGTTTTCTATTGGCAGGTTATATGTATTTTGATAAATAAAATCCAACTCATCACGGTAATCATCTTCTGTAATAATCTTTCCATTTTCGTTTACTAACAGAGCGCATCCTAGGTAGTGTTCCGCTAAGTTGTTTATTTCAAAAATCAGATGCTTATCTTTTAGGTCCTGCTCACATTCCCAATAGGATGCCTGCAAACGGTCTAGTAGTTTCCTTGCTTCGTTGGAAAGAGCAACATAGAGAGCCGTAATTTCTGGAACATCTGTTAAGAGCTCCTTTTGATTAGGTTGTATGGGAACAACGTCATCCTCTATTTGTAAGGCGGTGCGGACGGCATCGGATTGTTCGCGCAGAATGTTGATACTCTCAAAATCCAGCGTGAATGCTTTCTTTTTCGTCGTGGTCTTTTCAGGAGCAGAACTGTATTCTTTTTTCAAAAAAGTCTCAATCAGAGTTGCAGTTTCCTCATCAAGGATAACACCACGCAAGCGCCCCCGGCAATTATAGAGCACTCTCAAAGTATTTTCGCCATATCGTACTACTTCATTTATGTAACTTCTCAACCGAGGAGTGGAGGAGTAAGTCCTTACTGACACAGAAATCTTCTTGTTTGCATCTGGGCAAACCGCACTGCAAAAAGCATAATATTCTTGTTTTTTAGGCCGATTTGGACCATACGTTGCCAAAATGCCCTTTTGCGTTTTCTTGCGTTGTACAGCATCTGCTAAGGCGACCACTCTGGGAATTGCTTCCTGCATTAGGGCTTGGTGGCCATCCTTATAGAATTTACTGTTGACCAACGAATAGTCACACAGGGCATCAATCAGAGCAAAAGGGATTTTTAATGGCACATCATTTTCATGCTGAGTAATTAGAATATCCATCATAGGAGATGGCCAAATTTGTATATAATCGTCGCTTAAAGATTTAGGGTGATCTAAATTGTGTAGTTGTATAAAATCAAATACCCAGTTATTAAGGTAATGGTTTAGCTTAGGAAATTTATCTTTATATGCCAACCATAGCTTAAGGAGCTGCTGATAACCATCTTGCGGTGTTTGCCAGCCAATGCCACTTAATAGCTCATAGATGTGGACAAATATGTAAGATAAATCAGTATCTAGGAAGTTGTTATTTCGAACCTGTGTGCGCCAATAGAAATACCATGTCAGTTGTTTTTTGTTCATACTATCATAGGTTGGCCAATAAGCCATAAACGGTTCAAAAGTAGCTAATTTACCTACTTTGTCTGCATATTTTGACATATCATGAAAAAACTTGCTTTGCGGGTTGCTGGTTGAATATGTTATTTGGGCTTGCTCAAACGGAGTCGCAGAGTTTACAGGGATTGGCTGTCTCCGTTCTGATTCTCCAGAGAGTGTTATATCAGAAAATACCGATTCGCTCGGTGTAGCATTATATTTTGTCTGATCTGTTGATTGTAATGAGTGTTCTTGTGGAAAATCGCTAATCGGTCGTTTCACCAATTTGTAAGCAATAGTATAATGAACAATGCCTACAATCCAACATAGCGCAGACGCGGTTGGCACTGTAAATGTTATTGTCCCATATATAATACCACAAATAATATTCATGGTATTGGAGTTTATCACACCTATATAAATTAGGGAAATCCAGTTGAATATTGGAATAAAGGATAAAATTCTTATGCTTTTACCAGGCAGTTTTTTCATTGTATTTTCCACTCTGGTTTCCTCATTTCTTTTGTTTTAATATTTCAGTGATTTAAGAAATATAGCATTGCACAGTAGTAAATATTTTATTAGTATATCGACGCTGTCATTTTTATTCTTCCAAAATTTCGTAAGTAACGAGAAATTTATATTAGCTAAATTGCATAGATGTTCTTTTTGATTTATTGAAAAGGGAAAAGTTTACACAGATTTTTGATAACTTAAAGAAAAATATTTCAGTTTAAAATCCAAACAACTTCATTTTATTTTATTTTGTATGTTTTTTCAACATTTATTAAAAAAATAAATGTTGCTTCTGGAATACAATTTTGGAAAAGAGGGATTAAAATCTATTATAGCGATTTTTACTTCATTGCATAATGGTGTTGTACTAATGGAAAAAGGAGCAATACAGACAATAATATAAAGGCTATAAAAGTGCCATGCAATGGAAAATAAAATATTTCAAATTCGATGTGATTTACAAAAGCTGTAAAAAAATTTGGCAAATTAAATTGAAAGCTTTTGTTAGAAATTATTGCTAAGAAGAATATTCTTCTAAATATAGTTTTGCAGAATGGGTGTTCGTAAGTGTTTGAATTTAGAGCAAAAGTAAAGTATACAAGACAAGCATTTACAGTAGCTGTTAAGCTGGGCGAAAAAACGCATAATAGCCTTAATTTATTAAGATAGATGTAATTTTACACAATGGTTAAGTCGATTACATATTGGCGATTTAACATAAAAAAGTGTGGAAGTTATAACTTTCGGTAGCTATGATATTTTGTTTTTTATAATAGTCAGCTAAGGGTTGCTATGATTTTTATGTACAGAGCATTGAAACAAGTAATTTGAAGTTGGTAATCATTAGTGGTAAAATAACAATTGTAAATTGCATGACATTTGTGCGAGAGGAAGTGCAAACAGTGAATGTGGTTAAAATTAGGGCTGCTAATTGTAAACAAATTCGAAAACAATTAGAGCTTTTGCAAAAAATATACGAAACAGTACCTTGTGGTATTGTTCAATATACCAATGACGATGAGTGTAAGATAATTAATGCCAATCAAGCTGCTTGCAATATTCATGGTTATGTGGAATTAGATTGTTTTTTAGCTGATGTGAGTAAACCAGGCGGCATACGCAACCTTATTTATTCCGGAGACAGAAATCGATTAGAAGAAATTATCAGAATAGTTAAGAAAACAGGAAAACAAGAAAATTATGAACTGCGTATTTTGAAACCCAGTGGAGCTTTGGGCTGGATTAGAGGGACTTTGGGGCTAATAACCTTAGCTGACGGCAGCATTGTTTTACAAAGTGCCTATATGGATGATACGGAGCGTATTCGCATAGCAGCCAGAGAACATTGGCAGGATGAACGGTTTAAAATATTGGTAGAAGCTATGCATACTGTGACCTTTGACTATGACCCAGCTGCAGACATCATGAATTATTCTGTTACTTTTGCTAATAATACTAACAAAGACTATATAATAGAAAATTATCTACAGAATATTTCTCGAAGCACAATTGTGGAAGCCAGCTTTATAGATGAGCTTAGGCGACGCTTAATGACTGCCAGTAAATATGTAACTAGAGATAGTTATGAATACAGGGCAAATATTTTTGGCCGGGAATTTCGTTGGGTTAAAGCTTATTATACTAGCGTTTCCGATGCTAGGGGTAGTATATGTCGTGTTGTTGGACGGGTTGATGATATCCAAGATAAGAAGGATGCACAGAGATGCTACGAAGAAGAGTTGAAAATTCGTGCCAACATAAGCCAAGATTTAATAGCTTCTATGCGTATTAATATTACAAGAGATGTAGTAGAAAATATACAGGCTTCATTCCAGCGAGGGGATATTATTAAAGTTGGTATGAATAGACAACAAGTTATAGAACATGTAGCCGGCAGTTTATTAGATGATGCAGAACGCAAGAAGTTCGCTGCTTTTTTTGATGCAGCCACCATGAAAAAAGCTTTTGCCAATGGTGATAAAGATAGGTCGACTAATTTTCGCACTATAGGTCCGGATGGTACAATTTTGTGGCTGGAAGCGAATGTTAAATTTCTTGAACATCCTGTAAATAAAGATATTATTGCGTTTGTTACTATTCGTGATATTAATGATAAAATAATGCGCTCTAGCGTCATAGACTTACTTATGGGTTCAGAATATGATTATATAGCTATTGTTAATGGTAATAATGGGCATTTCAAACTATTAGCAACCAGTCCAAATGAAAAGGTGATGCCGCCTATACAGGGAGAAGACTATTCTGCCGTAGTCAGCGCCTTTGCAGAAAGATATTTGCCCAAAGCAGAAAGAGAAAGAACAATTAAGGCTTTGTCTTTAGATACAATTTACAAAGAGCTGGAAGCACAGGGAAAATATGTTCATTATTGCAGTTGTCACGAAGGCGGTAATGTTCGCTATAAAAAGAATGAATATCACTATATGGATAAAATGCACAAATTGCTAATGACTACTCGTACGGATATTACAAGTGCGGTAAGAGAAGAAAAACAACGTAATATGCGTCTAAGTGAAGCTTTGCAAGGAGCGAAACAAGCTAATTTGGCCAAAAGCGTATTTTTATCACACATGAGCCATGATATTCGCACTCCGCTAAATGCCATAATAGGAGTTACTGCATTAGCCTTGGAGGAAACTCACAACCCTGAAAGTGTTGAGGATTATCTTAACAAGGCAAATTCTGCCAGCAAACTTTTATTGGGATTGGTTAATGATATTTTGGACATGAGTAAGATAGAAAACAAGGCAATTGAGTTACATCCGTCACGCTATGAATATAGTGAATTTATCGGTAATATTAATACTATTATCAGCCCATTGTGTCAGCAAAAGCACATAGAATTCATTTTCACAACAGGGATTCATACATTACCGGTTATAGTTGATAAAGTGCGTTTCAACCAAATCTTTCTTAATTTTTTGTCCAATGCGGTAAAGTTTACGCCTGAAGGTGGCGTTGTTGAATTCATTATTAGAGATTTGAAAATAATAAATAATATTATTTCTTGTGAATATATTATTATAGATAATGGTATTGGCATGAGTAAAGAATTTCAAGAAAATTTATTCGAGCCTTTTTCGCAGGAGTATTGCGCTAAGTCAAATATAAACCAAGGCACAGGTCTTGGAATGTCCATAGCCAAGAATTTAGTAGAGCTTATGGGCGGCACTCTTAGGGTTAAAAGTGAACTTGGCAAAGGGACTGAAATATGCATTAACCTAGATTTAGAAATCGCTACGGAAGCAGTAAAAAGTGTAAATTCGCATAAATATGAAGATAATCTAGCTTTTTTGCAAGGGAAAAAAGTCTTGTTGGTGGAAGACCATCCAATTAACGCTGAAATCGCCAAAAAACTTTTGAATAAAAAGGGGGTTATAATTATTTGTGCTGAAAACGGGCAGATAGCTTTAGATAGATTTATTGGTTATGAAGAAGGGTACTTTGATGCCATCTTAATGGATATTAGAATGCCAATTATGGATGGGCTTGAAGCAACGAAAGCTCTTCGCGCTTTGGATAGAAAAGACGCCAAAAAAATACCTATAATCGCTATGACGGCCAATGCATTTGATGAAGATAGGCAGGCTACGCTGGAAGTGGGTATGGTAGCTCATATAGCAAAACCTATTGATCCACAGGAATTATGGAGCGTACTTATAAATAACATTGAACCCTAAAGATATAAGTCGCTTATCTTTTTTTAAACAAGGAAAAAAGATCTGTGGGTTGTTGTGACATCAGTTGATAGGTGGGCGTGATTTCTAAAACTTTTTTTCGTGCTTCTTCTAAATCATGAAAAACATTCCATTTTGCTACAACTTGGTCATGCCCGGCAAGTCTTAATAAGTAGGAAGGGTGAAACGTGGCAATACAGTCAAAGCCTTGAGCACTTTTGAACCACTGGCCACGAGCATGAGTTATGCGTAATTCAGGACTGCCAAGATAGTGTAGAGCCACGCTGCCCAAAGCAACAATGACTGTGGGTTTAATTATGGATAATTCTTTTTCTAGCCATAGCTGTGCGCACTGTTTTCCTTCTTCTATGGTAGGAGTTCGGTTGCCTTTAGGTCGGCATTTAATAATATTGGTTGTTAACACTCTGTCACGCGTCATTTTTGCAGCCCAAAGGGCTTTGTCCAAAAGTTGACCGGAAGGACCAATTAAAGGACAACCATAATTATCCTCCACTCCACCGGGACCTTCCCCAATAAACACTATGGGACTATCTGCATTGCCGAACCAACCTACGGGGGCAATGGCATCTTTTCGTAATGGGCAAGCATTGCAATTTAGTAGTTGTGCAGCTAGTGCCTGTAATTCTTCTGATTTCATAGCTAAAAATCACCTCACCGTAATAATTATACAACTTTTTTATTAAATTAGTGTTTCAATAAATTTTACTTGAGAAATGTACTCGCTCAGAAAGACACTTGACAATGCTACAGAAATAGTATAATCTTTCCCTTAACAGAATTTTACCTTTGTTGAGAGAATGAGAGTATGAGGTTTCAAAGTGTGTTTCTGTAATTTGCAAAGCGATGCTGCTTTACTATGAGGATACTTATAGTATAGCAGCATTATTTTTTTGGGGGGATTAAAATTTGGATAAAAGTAAGCTTTATGAATTAATTGGTAGTTATAATGATGAAATGCTAGAGCTGTGGAAAAATATGGTAAATATCGACAGCGGTCCGGATGCCCATGAAGGAGTAAAGAAGGTTTCTGATATAGTTGCCGAATTTTTACGTAATATAGGGTTTTTAACTCGCACTATTAATTTCCCTAATGCAGGAAATATGCTCGTTGCGGAGTATGGAGATATGACGAAGCCCTTTGTAATTATTACAGGTCATATGGATACGGTGTTTAATAAAGGGGCAGCAAGTACGCGGGCATTTAAAATTGAAGATGGTAAAGCGTACGGCCCCGGCGTTTTGGATATGAAGGGTGGGATAACCATTGCCTTGTTTGTTCTTAAGGCCTTGCTGTCAATGAATTACAGGAAACATCCTATAAAGATAATTCTTGCCGGAGATGAGGAAATAGGTCATAGCTGCAGTACAGCGCCGCAAGAATTTATAAAAGAAGGAACCGGTGCTTTTGCCGCTTTTAACATGGAAACAGGATTTCCTGATAATGGGTTAGTAGTTGAGCGGAAAGGGATGTATCAATTCATGCTGGAAGTGTTTGGCCGTGGCGCCCATGTAGGTAATGCACCTAAGAATGGGCGAAATGCTATTAAAGAGATTGCAAGCAAGCTGCTTGATATTGAAGCACTAACGGATTGGGACAAAGGAAACACTTTTAATGTAGGGGTAATTGAAGGTGGAACAGTATGCAATTCTGTGGCTGCCTACGCAAAAATTATCTGCGATTTGCGGTTTGTAGATTCCTCTTATTTGCCGGATGTAAAGGCAGCGCTGCAAAAAATAGTAGAGAAACAATATGTGGAAGGTACTAAGACCGTTCTAACAAGTATCGTGGAATTTAGTGCCATGAAACGTTTGGATACGACTATGGAACTTTTTGCACTAGTAAAACGTACGGCACAGGAGGAGGGATTTAAACCTGTAACTGCAAAAGCAGTTGGAGGGGCTTCAGATTCTGCTTATTTAACAAACATAGGCATTCCTACTGTTTGTGCAATGGGTGTTATCGGTGAACATAATCATACTGTGGAAGAATTTGCTATTGTCGATACGATGTTAGAGCGTGCTAAATTATTAGCGGCGGTGTTAGTAAATGTTTAGATAGGCACTACTATAATAAAGGTTACGGTGGGATTTCTTGAAAAAATGTATTGTTGTTAACTTAAGTTCATACAAAAATTTGTCATAGAAAAAGGCACCCCCCAAATTTGGCTAATATTTGGGGGGTGCACTTAAGTTTTGTCTAAAAAAGGGGTAACTTTAATTAGAAGCTACTATTTATTTTTACAAATTACCTATATTTTTTATTCTTTTTACTAGCATATTTGCTAAAATTCCCGTAAATAATCCCGTGGGAATACCAATGGCAATTAATACAGGTAAATAGCTAAATACAGCAAGTGAATTCATTAGATACATTGCTGCTATAATCTGTCCGCAATTGTGCATGAAGGCTCCCAAAAGGCCAACTCCGATAGGGGAGAAATATTTACGCTCAATAGCAAGAGACATAAATACAAAACTAAGTGCGGCACCACCTAAGCCAATAAGAAATCCTGGGGTAAAAAGCCCTGTAGACAGAAGACCAACTAAAAGTATGCGAGCGGAAAGAAATAATCC
>JGI20225J20221_1002748_pt1 | contig 12168 bp, 10 predicted proteins | sample BioMet4_FD_20221 | JGI IMG/M metagenome (IMG submission 20221) | reverse complement strand
TAATCATTATTTCAATTCTATATAGTGCGATTAAAAGAATTAGTTTATCACGTTCTCGTGCAGACTCCTCAATTTCAATTCTATATAGTGCGATTAAAAGGAGAAAGTATGGCTATTTGATGGAGTTGGAAATTCATTTCAATTCTATATAGTGCGATTAAAAGAAAGATATATTTGGAATACAAGCGTGAAATTAAGTATTTCAATTCTATATAGTGCGATTAAAAGACAAATAGGGGATTGAGTTGGGAACTCTTTCCAGCTATTTCAATTCTATATAGTGCGATTAAAAGTTATAGATTTACGGTCGTTGAAATTTTCTGATGCAATTTCAATTCTATATAGTGCGATTAAAAGACCTGTTGAGGTTTCTGAACCTCCGGAGTAATGTTATTTCAATTCTATATAGTGCGATTAAAAGTGCAATGGAGCGTTTCTTCGCGCTCGATTCCTCTTCTATTTCAATTCTATATAGTGCGATTAAAAGGCATTTAAGGGCGTTTTAACCCGTTTTTCGTGCTAAATTTCAATTCTATATAGTGCGATTAAAAGTCTGTACCGCTACATAGAACACTTTGTTCTCTACAATATTTCAATTCTATATAGTGCGATTAAAAGGAACTGGACACATTCTATGAACACATCGGAGAGTATTTCAATTCTATATAGTGCGATTAAAAGCAAAAAAGGCAGAAAACAAACCGGTGCATAGCATATTTCAATTCTATATAGTGCGATTAAAAGTCGGCAGCCTTGATTAATTACGCTCCGATCAACCAATTTCAATTCTATATAGTGCGATTAAAAGAAATATAAGCAGCAATCTCGAGTATCGATTTATGAATTTCAATTCTATATAGTGCGATTAAAAGTCGGGCGGAGGATCAGGAATCGACGAAACTACTTTAATTTCAATTCTATATAGTGCGATTAAAAGGCTAACACGGCATCAAAGTATCTAAACTATGCCAATTTCAATTCTATATAGTGCGATTAAAAGTCTCAGAGCGCTGGAAGTCAGAGACTCCGAAGTTAATTTCAATTCTATATAGTGCGATTAAAAGGTGACGATATTGACAGGTTCTAACTATTCGACCGATATTTCAATTCTATATAGTGCGATTAAAAGCCGTATGGTTTAAACGTGAAGCGCCTTATGCTCCCTCATTTCAATTCTATATAGTGCGATTAAAAGCATCGCGGTTACATAAAGGTGTTATTATAGTCGTCCATTTCAATTCTATATAGTGCGATTAAAAGTGCTGATCATTTCAGCAGCTAATTTATTTGTTTCCAATTTCAATTCTATATAGTGCGATTAAAAGAAGGCGACGGAGTTAATGAAGCTCATGAAAATCAAATTTCAATTCTATATAGTGCGATTAAAAGTGGTATCCATGTCGCGAAAGTACGGTCGCAACAAAATTTCAATTCTATATAGTGCGATTAAAAGCCGGGTAACAAGGCAGAAGATACGGAAGGCTGCATCTATTTCAATTCTATATAGTGCGATTAAAAGTGTACCGCTACATAGAACACTTTGTTCTCTACAATATTTCAATTCTATATAGTGCGATTAAAAGACGGTAAAGATACTACAAGCAAAACGGGCGGACGTAATTTCAATTCTATATAGTGCGATTAAAAGTTTATAATCATATTTATCAAGTATCTTTTGTGCGGGATTTCAATTCTATATAGTGCGATTAAAAGTGAATTCAGGTTCATTGCTTTGTCCAAACGCTAAAATATTTCAATTCTATATAGTGCGATTAAAAGCGTAAAAGTTTTACCGTGGGAATGTCCGCATCCTTAATTTCAATTCTATATAGTGCGATTAAAAGATATTATCCAGAGCACAGAATGACTCTTTAAATTATTTCAATTCTATATAGTGCGATTAAAAGTTGGCGTGTCGGTTGACTTCTCTTCTTTCTTCAGTTATTTCAATTCTATATAGTGCGATTAAAAGTTTGCAGGAAAAATCCTTTTGTTGATAACATTTCATATTTCAATTCTATATAGTGCGATTAAAAGCCTCGAAAAATGTGTGTTGAATATCAGTTGTGAAACCCATATCCGAGGCAAAGATATTAAAAATAAGAAATAAAGTTGTCGATATACGAAAATATAAAAACACCGTGGGATCGACAATCTCTAAATGATTGTGTTTCAGTATGTCAAAGATCTACTTTTGGTTTTTATACAAAAGAAAGGAGTAAATCTACTTTATCGACATATAATCGAGTATCCTTAAAGGGACATTTTATAAAAACAAGTCGATGCTACTTCTTTCTTTACCAATAATTTGTTTATCGAAATTTTCTTGTATACGTCCTTTAAAGATAATGATGCTGTCTTCGTCTTTATGCATAAAATCTTCGGCTAATATAATTAATTCTTTTAATCTAGCTTCGGATATTTCACCTTCAAATACAGAATTTTGGATCCAATTCAGATATTTTCGACAAAGTTTTAGCATTTTTGCTACTCTTTTTTCTCCGAAATCGTATACTAATATAACATACATTTTTCTACCAATACATTTTAAAGGGTTTATATTCTTCCATGTCCAATAGATGTTTTGCTAACTTATAACATTCCAATTTCACTAGATGTCGATAGCTTACATTGCGCTTTAATGATCGGTGTTTGAACGTTTCTTGAAATTTTTCTTCCAATGCTTTAATAAATATTTTTTTGCCGGTGGTATTGAGTAGGCATTTATTTAGCTTTTTGTCGAAATGCTTTTCTTGTATTTCTTTGCGATTTAAGACTTTAAAAATGACGCGGTCTACGACTATGGGTTTAAATATTTCGGATATGTCCAAAGCCAATGAATATCTGCGTTCACCAGGTGTATGTAGATAACTGATTGTAGGGTTTAGTTGAGTTTGATGAATTGCACGTAGGCATAGCGTATAGCATACCATGTTTCCAAAAGAAATCAAAGCATTTACTTCATTTCTGGGCGGCTGCTTTGTTCGAGTTCCCATTTCGAAGTCATTAATTATTAAGTTGAAGGCGTCATAATAATGCTGTCTGATTAAACCTTCTATGCCCATAAGTTCTTCAACAGATTNGGTACTCGATATTTTTGATGACAAATCACCCATTAACAGCATGATGTCTTCCATATCTTTTCCTCTTCTATTATAGTATTGCAGGTTTTTTATCATGTTGTACGCTGCACCATCAATAAATTTCTTTGCAATGACTAATCGCTTCTTTTTATTTTGATAATGATTCGTTTGAGCTAAAAGCATTTTCCCTGACAGTAGCCCGTCTCGAGGCATAAACGATCCGGTATAGTTCTCGTAGTAATCAAAAAAATGGACTGCAATGCCTTTCTGCCCGAGATAATTATATAAAGAGCTATTAGCTCGTAAAGAGCCGAAGGCATAAAATTCGTTTATGTCTTCTATAGGAAGATAACGTACCTGTGTATTCACTACTTCCCCCGAATCTTCTTCTGATACAGGTGTGAACTTGAGAGTATTGTCTTTTCGCTCTAATACTCCGGGGTTAAATAAATAATAAGTCTTTTTCATACGTCATCTTCTTCTTCTGCACTATAGCAAAATTCATAATAACTACAGTTCTTACAGATGCCTTTTGGAGATAATGCAGGACACTGTTCGCTCTGTATGATTTCTTCAATATGGGCTTTTATCTCTTTTATTTGTTCTTTATCTGGATCGTTTAGCAGCACTGTCTCTTTTTTATGCAACGTAGGGTATTCCAATATTCCGGTAATACCCTTTATACCGTTTTCTTCGAATACATAAATATAGTACTTCAATTGCCATTCGTGTGCCCTTTCTACTTTATTTGACTTCTTAATCTCATGAATTACCTTATTTTTTGTGTCATAATAATCCACTTTGATTCCATCAATTTCTACCTCTTCATATTTGGTCGAACGTTGTGGATAAGAGTCCTCATGAATCAATTTGCCTTCATAAACTAAGTCAGAAGTATGTTCCATATTTATATCGTTTGCAAACAACCATAACTTTCGTTTGCAAATTTGATAGTAATTGAAATGCGTTCCAGTAATCATGATATAAAGGGGTATAACAAATCCGTATTATAAAGAATACGGATTTGTTTTTTTGATTTTAAATTTGATTTTCAAAATCAAAAGCATTCATTCTACTGATAAGATCTTGCCTTGCTTCGTATAAAGCATCTTTACTTTCTGATTCAGTAACTATATAGCTTGCACATGGCAGAGTAACATATAAATTTGCACCCTCTATATTTTCTACGATAGGGTTAACTTTAGGCTTTTCGCTGCCATCAATAAGCTTTGCTCTAATTGTGGCCGCTAGCGTATTTGCATTATCACTAATAGCAACTGCCAATGTCTCCATTAGGCTGAAAGTGCGTGCTTGGTTTGATGTTATACGCCAATCTAATATAGCGTCCGCTAATGCGGGGATGACTTTTTCACGCTCTGCCTTGGGTAATATTAGACATTTTCCAAATATGTTTTCGCCTTCTATCCAATTTTTTGATTTCAATATTTCTATCATTTCTTTAGAAACTTCAGGCTCATGTTGATTTATTGAGACACAGAACAAGGTGCGTAAATCGATAGCGATATCATATATAAATAGGCCTGATGCACGTTTATTTTCTGGTATCCAATTTCTGCGTGGCAAGGTCCGGTTATTTTCATTTAAAAAAGATTCAATCTCTTCTTCTGTTAACAATTTATCACTTCCGGTCATACGAACATTTACAGGATGGTTATCGGGCCTATCACTTCTGTCAAATGTAATGTTTTCTTTATCGACACCGGCTAATAGTGGGTGTAATGGGCGCATTGCAGAAATTGAAAGAGGACTACGACGCTTTTTTGTTGGCCCATCTCCGGCTCTCATCCAACCGCCTAGAAGTTGATCAATGTAGCTGGGGTCACAAGGAGACCATGGCTCTTTGTTCTCTAATTCTTTTTTTGCAGTGATGTTGTAATTGAAAGTTATAGGAGCCATTTGTACATTCAAATTATCTGTAAGAGATTGTAAAATAGACCTTTTAACTTGTTGTCCACTAGAGTAAGGCACATAAAAACCAAATTGAGCATCATAATAGGTCTTTTGCCCATTTTCTACACAAAAAACAGTGTGTTCCGCGTGTTTCAGTGCACGCAAATAAATGTATGGATTCATCTTATTTAATATTATTAGTTATTGCATAATGAAATCTTATTAATGTCAGAAAATAGGGTACGTTGTCTGACGGCATCATATTTACGATCGCTGCTACTGATTCTATTTCATCTTTATTTTCAGTATCATATGCGATTTCGGCCAAACTTTTTATAAAGTTGCTTTTGTTTGTTGCTTCCAATACTGCATTTATTTTATTGGAATTTACTTTTTTACCTCTTTCGCTATTTAGAGCATAAGTTTGTAGCTCTTTTGCAAATTCTTGAGCCTTGGCCCATAATTGTTCATTGTTTAGCATTGCCATAATCCAAGTTTGATATATATTAAAGACTATTTGTTGTTCATCATTATTTGGTGATTTTGGAATTTTCACTTTTTCATTTTTAGTATTAGGGTTATCAATATAAATTCTTAATCCTTTGGGCTCTAAAGTATTTAATCCTATAACTCCTTTTTTGCATCCTTCAGAAAGTCCAAAACGAGTGCCCCACAATAATTCTGCCCGATGTCCACTATCCATTCCAAATAATTTTTTGTATAATTCGATAGGGCGTCGTATTTGATCTAAGGCAAATGGAATAAAACCTATTGTTGTGTTTGTCTGTCCGAAATTATATACATATCCGATCATTTGTGGATTATTAAATTTCTCAGAAATTCCAATCAATACTTTAGTCCATGATTGAGTATTAATATTGGGGGGATTATTAGGAGAAAAAGGATTGAAATTTGCCATTGGATTTTCTTTTATAAACATTTTGTCATATTTGTGTGAAAGCCATTGCCCATTCCATGTATTAATCTGATTTCCTTTTAGATTATTATTTGAATTCAAAATTTTACGATATATAATCCATCCCTCATACAAATCCAATAATATTTGTTTATTATCAAACAAAATAGAGATGCCGCCTTGTAATCCTATACCAAGACTTGATCCTATCCATGATAAATATATGTCATCTTTTGAGTGAGTTATTTGCATATTACTAAGCTGACCTGAAGTTGTGGCATATTCTTTTTCTTCTGATGCAGGAAAACCAATAGCGACACTTGCATCTTCATATCCTTTATCTATTTTCAATATTAGTTCGTCTAGTTTTTCTTTCCGCTCCTTTTCTGTTAAAAGCTCGACTTTTTGTCCTTTTTTCATTTGTACAAAAGGGGAATTCTGAACCCATTGCATATATTTATTGCTATTAAAAAATAGCGGATAATAAACTTCTATAAAGAATCCTTTTGGAGAATAGTTTGTCTTAAATCTCTCGTTATATGCTTTTAAGAATTTTCTTCCTATAATAGATGTGATCATGTTGCTATAATTTTATAAAATAATATATGTTTCTGGTTTTATGTTATCTATTAATACTCCCAAAGAGTCCGAATAAGCATTATTAGGAATTACAAACGGTCTAGAGCCACAATTGAGCTGAGTTAAGTTCCGATGTCCAATAGAACGGAAACTTACAGGTATTTCTATTTTAGACCGTTCATTATAATCGCTTTCTATATATTGGGTTTCATGGCTTGCAGTAATGCAAATCGCAGAATCGATGTCCAATGCGTCAAGCAATGCTGATTTATGTCTGTGACATAATTCTTTTATGACCCATTGCCCTTCGGAAAAAGCGACGCAGCTATAATCAATATCTATAAAATCAATTTTTGGATAGACTTTATCTAACATGTCTTGTATCTTTATTTCTTCTATCAGATTATCAGAAGGTAGAACTTCATAACTTTTTTCTAATATTTCTCTGTCATACGGAAGACAATCATTTTTCTCTATAGATGGAGCGATAACATATATTGGTTTGTATTTACCAATAGTATCAAGGTCCCTTTTTCGGTTAATTCTTCCAAAGCGTTGTATCATGGCATCGATTGGAGCACATTCTGTTACCAATATATCAAAATTAATATCTAAACTAACTTCAACAACTTGGGTTGAAATAACAATACACGCATTTTGTGTTTTATTGTAAATTTCTTTTAGCTGTGTCTCTAAATCATGGCGGCGTTTTCTTTCAAATCTACTGTGAACAAGCATCATCATTATATGGGGATATTGTTCCTTTAGTAATTCATAGATTTGTTGAGATCGTTTCACTTGATTACAAACAACCAATATTTTTAATTTATTCTCAACTGCATTTTTTATTATCTCTGTACACTCTTCAAATGATTCTATTTTGTGTATTATATGTCTATTGAAGGTGGATAATATATTATCTGGAAGTTTAACTTGATAAGTATTTTCATCTCCTCCTAGAAGCTCTAAAATCTTATTATGGAGTATTGTCGACATTGTCGCTGTTCCAATGTGTATTCTGCAATTCAAATTTATTAAAACATCTATTAGTCTTAGCACGATTGCTTGTATGGTATTTGAATATGTGTGAATTTCATCTAAAATGATATCACAGCCATATAGGTCGTCGGCCATTGCTTCATATCCTTTTATACCAAAAACGACTGATGCAATTTGGTGTGGAGTTAATATTTTTATTGAAGCGCCTATCTGTCGTTGCATAATACGTTCTTCTATAATTCCATTGTCTAGTTTAAGTTCAGAGGTAGCATGTAACAAATATATTTGTGCATCGGTATCACTTAAATCTGATTTAATTCTATCATACATGGCATTAATTGAAGCTTGAAAAGGGAGTACATAAAAAATACGTCCTTTGCATCGTCTTAATAGAAAGTCCGTTTTTCCTGCACCTGTTGGGGCTGTTACCAATGTGTGTGTTCGATTATCTGTTGAACTTATTTTTGATAAAGGATACAAATTGCTAGTTCTATTGTAAAAGGCTAAATCAGGGATAATGTATAGCTTGTTTATTATGGAACTTAGCTTTTCACTAAATGCTGATGCTAAATGATCAGCAGACATTAATAATCCTTTCCATTTAGAATAATTCAAACGCATTTTTTCACAGTAATCAATACCGTATTCGTAATTTTGTTTAGCTTCTTGCAAAGTTATCTTATGGATCTCAAATCCGAAACTAGATAAAATGTCTAAGGCTATTGATGACCATTGCTCGAACCCTTTTGAATGTATTTCGAAACTTTCTTCGTTATAATCTAAATCTAAAAAGCCCATTCCATTAATATCTTGATATAAAGATTTGTGATGAGCTATGATCATATCTATTATATTATTCTTTTCATCATCCGGTAGTAGCGAAATAAAAAATAATGAAGCTATCTCGTGCCGAAATATAAATTGTGGTGGACGTATAAATCCGGGGTTTAAGGTTTGCTGAAATAAAGGACTGACTTTGCCTATATCATGAATAATTGCACCTTTAAATGCTATATCCTCATTCATGCCTAAATTGTGAGCTATAACAACAGCAACACGAGAAACATCTTCTAGGTGTTTCCATAGTGGAAGCGTGTTCAAATCCGTTCCTTTTGCCAATATTTCGTTATGTCTATCCATTTATGTTAAGCACTGGTTTTCCGCTAATTTCTAACCAACCGTACATTGGGTTACAATTATCAAATCTGTTATACCCTACAAGAAAAGACTGCTCTGATTCTCCAAAGCGTAATTCAAATCCATCAAGTTTATTGAAATCTTCATTTTCTAAAGCTAGAATATCGGTATCTGGTAACATTATATCTTCATTCCTGCATAAGCATATATGCTGTTTGGAAGCTTCTTCTGCATCTTCTTGATTCTCAAAAGCTAAATAAAGAATGGGGTTTATAAGAACCCCGCGTTTCAGAATTGAACGTTCTCTTATCATTGCTTTGCTTTTTGATAAATATTTCCATCCTCTTGCCTGAGTTTGTTCTTGTTGGCTATCAATTGATGAATAACTTAATTTGTGACGTATGATTTTCTTTATTGAGCCATTATATAATAGCATCTCAGGGAACAGTTTTTTCTCAATACCTTCAATTATAGAGGGAGTTAGGAACTGTTGGCTAAATGTTTCTCCATCGCGCACTGCGGTCCATGGCTTTATAAAGCCAAAGTTTCCGATATATTTTACAACGTACATCATAATATGTTAGTTTAATATATTGCGCCAAAACCTATACCTGTACAATTCCCAATTCCTGAATCCCATGCGAATGCTTTAGTCTCCGGTTTGCCAATTATTCGAATTGGACATAGATTTGCTTTGTTCTTTACGCCATTGTATGTCATAAGCTTTTGTTTTTTGTATAGATAAGATAAGTCAAATTGTATATTGAGGGTCTCGTCTGGGACAAGTCCAGCTACCCTCATTTTATGGAGTAAGGTTTGTTTCATTAATTCATTCGATATTTTATCTTCGTATGAGTAATGTTTTTCTCTACACTCGCTTTCTAGATAGCGCTTAATAAGAATAGGGCTTCCTAGATAATATAGCTCTTTAGCAGATAAATCAGGTGTCTCTTCAATTATTAGATCTGATATATACATTCCGCAGAATATCTTTTTATCATTTATAATTGATTTGATAATCATTTTTATCTTTTCTTCATCGTGAAAGCTAATGAACCATTTAGCTCCATTTGGAAAATCAAAACCTTTATCTCTTAATTGCCCTCCTTGCAACCACGAAAATGAATATAGGGATATCTCTCCGTGCTCATGATTATTTTCTCCTAACCATTTATGTAGGGTGCCGACGAGCTTTTGTTGATAGTCAAAAGGAACTATTTCTTTATTCTCTGTAGATATTAAATGAATTCTCATAATCTGATTTTTTTATTTAATATGCATATATAATTATATTATCCAATTTGATAACTTTTAATCGCACCGTTAGCCCTCAATCATTTCAGGTTGAGGGCTTTTTATGCTTTTTACATATCCGAACCCTTGGCTGCATTCTTCGCCTATTCCACTTTCGTACATAACCTTTATTAGTTCTATCGGTGCTTTTATACGGAATTGGCACATATATCCACGGACTTTAGTTTGCTCCTTTGTGCCAGATTTTATTTTCACCAATACGGATTTAGGAACGTTGATTACAGTAAAATCAAAATTTAAGGCTTCGGTATATGGTTTGCTATAAAATGATTCATAGCGGTTTACTAAACCACTTAGTATGGCTTTGGGAGCGAGTGGATCTGTTGGCGATAGGTATCTGGTGCTGCCATCTTCACGCTTTTCGCGTAAACACATGGGCGACATTGTAGCAAATAGCATTTCGGTTGTAAATTCGGGTGGCGGTAATACTTCCACTTCTTTGACTTGAAATTGTACTACTGATGTTTTATCTCCAATTTCGAATACCTGATTTGTAAACAACCCTTGTATGAATTTCTCCGTACTCTCTTCTGGAAGAAAAGATATTTGCCATTCAATAGAATCACATAAGATGCTTATACGTTCATCTTGGGCTTGTATTTGGCGTTTTTCAATTTTAAATCTTGAAAAAGAGAAGAGTTTAAATTTTTTTCCGTTCTCCAATTTGAAACCGTTGTTATGCAACCAGTCAGCATATCCTTTATCTGCCTTCGATAATATTCGATAAATGGCAGCAGATTGCTCGTATTGATAATTTATCGGAATAGTATTTCCGAAAGCTTTACGGTTAACTTCTAATAGTATTTTAAATCTCATAATATTTATTTGGGTCTATCTTTGTTACAAATATATGTTTTTCTAACTCAAATTAATTATATTTTTTTGTTTTTCTTTTTATCAATACCATTTCATCTTTTCATAAACAATCCGAAAAGACTTTCTTCCTTTTTTATTAAGTCTCATTTCTAGAGAATTATTCCTTATGCTGCACATAAAAGTTGTTTATACTAATATATGTAGTGCAAAAATAAAGTTACAGTGTGCAAAAAACAGGCACAGATAAAAAATAAGTACGTTATATGCCCTTTTTTTTTCACAATAAAGTAATTATCTTTGGACAATTAAATCAAAATATACTATGGCAAAGAATCAAATATACAAATTGATTTGGCTCACCTCCACCATCTATCGTGCAGGTCGTATAACATTTTGTGAAATAAATCGCCGGTGGAGAAACAGTGATAGAGAACACGAGAATATATCTTTAAGGACTTTTCATAATCACCGTATTATGATAGAAGACCTGTTCGATATTAATATAGAGTGCGACAAGCGGACACACGAATATTATATTGCCGATGCGGATACTATGTTGGGCGACAACATAAAGATGTGGCTATTGAACAGTTTTTCGTTTGCCGGTATCTTACAAGAAGATATTGATCTGAAGAATAGAATATTGTTTGAACACATTCCTGCTGGAATGAAACATCTTGATGTTATTATCGAGGCAATGCATAATAATTGTCGGATTCAAATAGGTTACCGATCCTATGCATGGGACGAAATACGTGAGATAACTCTTGAGCCCTATGTTCTTCGTTTGTTCAAGCAACGTTGGTATCTTATTGGTTACAACATCGAAAATCATCAAACTCATTTGCATGCTTTGGATCGGATGCACCATGTGGTGATGACCNAACAGGAATTTGTGTACNCACATCAGTTTGAACCTCAAAATTATTTTGATGGTTGTTATGGTATTATTCATGATGACAATCTTCACCCTACGCATACAGTATTGAAAGTCTCTTCGACACAAGCTCCTTATTTGCGTGACGCTCCTTTGCATTCGAGCCAAAAAGAAATCGAAAGCAACGAACGGTATTCTATCTTCGAATTAACGGTTTGCCATACATACGATTTCATCAAAGAATTGTTTTCTTTGGGCCCTGAATTAGAGGTTCTCCAACCTGTTGCACTCAGAAAACGTATGATTGCAGGTATTCAAAAAATGATGGAGCTTTATGGTCATCCCCTTTAGCTGTCCGAAAAAAAAGATGATAGGCAAGTAGTGGGCAACAGGACACATTTGTCAACTGTAATCGAAATAAAGCATACAACGCACTGATACACAGCTACAAATTCGCCCATACGAAAATATATTTTCGTATGGGCGAATTTTTATTTTCATATGGACAAACTTTTATTTTCGTCCTTATCATTTTT
>JGI20225J20221_1002746_pt2 | contig 12173 bp, 10 predicted proteins | sample BioMet4_FD_20221 | JGI IMG/M metagenome (IMG submission 20221) | reverse complement strand
CGAGCGGCTCACCGGAGCGGATAAGCTGCAGGTTGTTCAAACCGCAAGCGATACCCTTGTTGCCGTTGCTATTGAACGCGTACAGGTTGATGCTGGCACGGCCATACACGCCGGAGTACACCTCGGAGCGGGTGATGACGGGATTGCGGTCGGCGTCCACAATGCCGGGCGCGGTTGCGGAGTTTGCGTTGATAAAGTAGGCATTGGCATAAGCGGGATCATCCGGACGCTCGACGTCGCCGTCGCGCATAGGCGTCTTGATCGCGGCCAGCGGCGGCACGGTCTTGCCGTTGCCCTTGAGCTTGGACTCGCCCTCGTGATATGCGGCTTCGATAGCGGCCTTCAGCTTGGTGACGGTCTTGGTGTCGGACTTCGGAATGATGAGGCTGACACTGTATTTCGGAGTGCCGCCGTTGATGGACTTCGGCTCCCAGACGTTGGCATAGGACCAGCGGGTATCGGGACCGGTGATAACTTTCATGGGGTTGTTGACCTTGTTCGTATTGTTAGACATATGATTGTCCTCCTTAATTTTCTTTGAAATCGGCTGCTGCCGTTGACATTGCCGGACGTTTATCGCTCTCCGGCACTAAAGCGGGTTTGCCTTGCGGCTTTTCGATGTAGGGGCTCAGAAGCTCATCAAAGCGGGACTTTCCGAGCAGCTTTTGCATGGCGGTGACACCGAGCACCTTGCGTTCATACGGGTCATAGCCCGCATGTTCAACGACATCGGCAACAACCGTATCGTTGACGTACTTTCGATTGGAACGGCCCTCGACAAGTTTCCAGCCGGACCATTCCTTGCCGCTGATTGCCTGTTGCATGGCATATTCCTTGATGTCGGAGGCCCATGCGACGAGCTCGTCCACCTTGGCAAGGATTTCTTCGATATCCTCATCCGTGAGGAGCGGCGGGAGCTTGAACTCGTACTGTGCCAGAGCGAGATTTGCTTCGGCACGGGCGCGGCACTCGTTCTTTGCCTTGCAGAATCCGCACCATTCTCCGCAGAGAAAGTTGCCGTCTCCTGCAAACGCGAGTGCGGCGGTGGGCTTCAGCACCTCGTCAGCCCACTGGTAAAGGTCGTCCTTTGACATTTCGAAGGTGCTGACGTTGTCCCGGCGCGGCTGGTAGATGGTCATGCTGACCATGTCGATGTCGTAGATTTTGTCGAACAGTTCCAGCGTGCCAAGGGCGTAACACATAAGCTGCGGATTTTCCTTCGCCCGGACGAGCACGCCAAGTCCGTGTTTGTAATCGCAGATTTTGAGAGTGCCATCCGCGATGATGAGAGCGTCCGCCGTTCCGAAGCCATCCTCCACCCAGCGGGAGAAGTCGATGCGCTGTTCAATGAGCACCACCGGATCGGCGCAGACCTGCTTAGCGGCCTCGACCTGTTCGAGTACATAAGCGGCATAGCCGTTGGCACAGTCGTCCATTTCCTCGTTGTACCAGGTCAGGTTCTCAGTGGGGTCTTCAGCCGGGAGCCCCAGCGCCATACGGAGCTTGTACTCGCAAAGCGCATGGGCGTCAGTTCCTTCGGCGGCGTAGTCGCTGCCTTTGTCCGTATAACTCTCACAGAGCCGGGCGGAAGGCGGGCAGTGTAACCACCTCTCTGAAGATGACGCGGAGAGTATTGCGTGTCCTTTAGGTGGCATTGTCCAGTACCTCCGCATCAGCAAGCAGCGCCTTGTAGTTCGAGGGATCAATCTTCGAGAGCTTATCTGCTCCGTACTTCTGAAGCAGCGAGCGAATCTTGGCGGTATGCCCAGCGCGGGATTTTTCAGCGAGTACGGCTCTCACTTCTTCCAGCGTCAATGCCTGTTCTGCAGCAGGTGCCTTTGCGGTGGCGTCCGTAGAGCTGAAAGCCTCGGCCAGCCAGTTCGCTGCGTCGTTAATAACGGCAGCGGCATTCCGCAGTTCTTCGATAGTTGCAGCCATATCGCCCATATCGCTCATCTGCTTTTCCTCCTTCCATGTGTTGACTCTGGTTGGCAAGTACGGTCAGTTTTCTTGCCAGACGCTTGGACACGACGCTGATTGCAGTCAGGACTTCAATGAGTTCCTTGTCTGCAGTGCGTGCCCGGTTATCGGTTCCGTACATCTCGTTCACCTCCTTGGAAGGAGCGGTTGTCGTTTTTGCTCTTTCCACTGCCCAATGGAGGTCAAAGTGCCGTTTGGCCGAAAAGCTCAGAAAGTTTTTGAAAAAAGGATGTCTCCCTCCAGCAGAAGCTGGAGAGAGGCATTGAGGTTTAGGTGAAATCCTTTAGGTAATCGGCAAGTGTTGCAAACAGCTTGTCTCTTTTATAGACGAAGGTATTCCGGGCCATTCCCATCTCCTTGCCACAGTCGCGTTCGGAGTGGCCCTGCATGACAAGTTCGCAGATCCGGCGTCCTTCCGGATCAAGCTCATCCAACTTATGGAAAAGCGCGCCCAGCAGTTCACGGTCCTCTATCAAGGATTGAGCGCTGGGCCTGTCATCCTGAAGATCTTCAAGCCAACTTTTCTCGTTGCCTTCCTCGTCGGTGACAGTGTAATCGAGAGAAAGATTGTCCCCGGCGGCATGGAACTGACAGGCAAGGCAGTCACCATCGCAGAGCCAATGCTTGCTCTTGGGACACATACACTGGTGGTGTTTCTGAGCACGTTTGCGGGTTGCCCATATGTCGCGGTAGTAGGCGCGGGACTGTGCTTCGGAGACCTCGACCCACTGCTTGGTGTGAGGAAGGTAAATTTTGCGGGTACGGTTTGACTTCTGATTTTCCATGATTGTCCTTTCCGCCTGGTGAGCGGTTTGGCGGTCAGGACACATAAAAGCCGATGCATCTGAGGTACACCGGCTTTGTCACCTGAAAATGGGCATGACGTAGCACGGTGGGTACATCAGAGGTTCCGTCACGGCTGTCCGTGAGAAACTGGCTCTGTATGTATCCCGCCGCCCTAATGCGCATCTCAGGCTGTGAGATTTGATTTTCGTAGTACTTTTGGATGTGTGGTCTGACTTTTTTACTTCATTGGCCTCTCCCTTTTTCTACAGAATATCTTGCGTTTCGCCAAGAAAACCGATATAATAAATGTATAGCTTTTGAAAATGACTTTCTTGACTTGCTACAACTAAATCTTAGCAAACCGGGACTTTTGAAAATCGGACTGGGCGGACGCGCTCGGACGCTTTCGGACAAATCATGAAAATCTTGCTTTTCGGTCTGGTCAGGAGGTGTATGCTTTGACTTTTTCTGATTACGCGCAGGGACTTTTTCCGTACTGCTCTTTTGGGAAAAGTGAATCTGACTACTTCACGGAGTTGGTCGGAAATTTTGTCGCGGACGCCGCGATGGATGCTTGCGGACTTCTCAAAAGAAAACCAGATACCAAGTACAGGTACGTCAAAGGAATACGCGCCATCCTTGTGAAGGACGCTCAGTATGTCTACGACCATCGTGATGTAGATAAATTTACAAAATGGCTCGATGATCGAATGGGTGACTCCGATTCATATGACAAGGTATCCGACTGGTTGGCCTCTCAGGGGATACAGCCACAAGAGCAACTCCTTTCCGACGCGTGCGCGGAACTGTTGGAAAGTGTCATGTTGGGCGTCATCACGGCCGCAAAGCCGTCGCAGGATGGCACAGCCACTTCGGATTCCGCCTACGATACCGCACTTCTCGCGGAAATTAATGAAAAAATAAAATCGCTCCCTCGGCCAGCGGATGTGCTGAAGCCAGAGGAAGCGACTCCTGATGAAAAGACCTATATCGAAGAATTATATCGTGCCTATGGGGATGCCGAAAGAATGCCTTCCTTCTCCGCCAGTGATTTTGCAACCCATCCGGATTATTCGGTCGACCTAGATGACAGACGAATTGATTTTTACGCCGCTGTTACCATTCAGCGTGGGGTATTAGAACTGGGAGACGGCAGCCTGTCAAATCAATTTGATGTGTTAAAAAGCGAGACCCTTGACGGCGTGAAAGATACCGCAAAACGTAAGCAGGATAACGGATTCGAGCGTATGCTGGCCGTTATGGAGCAGGCGGCTTCTCTGCCAGTAACAAATTATGTTCTAAGCGCGTCGCCGTATTGGATCAGCGAAAAGATAAAAAAAGGCGTTTGCCATCATCTGGTCAATGACGGGAAGCTCAGATGGGTAAGGAGAAAGAATGGATGATATAACTTTGATCGGCTCCCCGTTTGAAATGTCCCTGCGCATCTTGCTGATGCTGGACGAGATACCAAACGCGGAACTGGATGAGCAGCAGATATGTTCTATTGATTTCATCTCTGTTTATGCCGCCGATTTTGGCCTGCTCGATGAGAACCTGCACGGATACGGAAGCTATCGGTTTAGTGAATTCCCGGCAAGGAAGGCGCTTGTTTCGGGGGCGCTAAAGGCGCTTGTCTTAGCCGGAAATATCATTTTTTCATCAAGTAAGCGGGGATTTACCTACAAGATCAGTGACGCTGGCAGGAAAATTTCACATACATTTACGAGTTCCTATGCCTGGGAGTATCGGCTCGCCGTGCGCACGGTAAGCCAGCACTATAATTCGACAAACGTAGACGCCATGCTGAGAGATATCAATCAACGCACGCTGCGGTCTATGCGGGAGGGCGCGAATGAATAGATTCTACATTGAAAAACTGGTGGTTTCTGGCGGTGGACATAAAAGTTCGGTCATAGATTTTCATCCGGGATTTAATCTGATTACCGGGCCTTCCAATACAGGAAAGAGCCTTGTGATGGACTGTATTGATTACGCTTTTGGCTTCACGCCCAAAGAAAATCACCCATCAAAGATCGTTGATAATAACAATGGGTATGAGAAGATTACGCTTTATCTTCGGACAGCACATGAAACCGTTATTCTGGAACGGAAAATTGGTGAAAACAAAATCTCCGTCAGTGGTTCAAATTCTTCCATTGAGCATGACACATACAGCTTGGATAATAACGCGAAAAAAAGCATCAATACGGTCTTCCTTCAGCTAATTGGTATTGATGGAGAACACAAGGTGCTTTCCTCCGAAAAGGGCGCTACGCAAAGACTGACATGGCGCTCTATGCTCCACTTGTTCTTTATCCGACAGGCGGACGTCGCACGGGAAACATCGGCGCTGATGGCACCCGGCGGGTTTGGGAAAACCGCGTCACCGGCCGTTTTGCTATATTTGCTGACCGGGAGAGACGCAAATAACCTTGAAAAGCCGGAAGATCCCGAAATCAGCAAGGCCAAGAGAAAAGCGTTGACGGTATATATCCGCGACAAGGCCAGCAGGCTTACCAGCAGACGTGAGGAGCTTGAGAAGATGCTTCCCACTAGCGGGGATACGGATGTCCGAGCCGTTATAGATGATATTCAGAAAGAAATCGCCGCGATACAAACGCAGCTTGACGCGGCTTCTAAAGAGAGCCAGCAGCTCATGTCGGAGATTTACGAGCAGAATGGGAAACTGTCGGAGTGTAACACTGTAGTCCACAATTTTTCCGTTCTGCATCGCCAGTATCAATCTGACATAAAGCGCCTGGGATTTATTGTTGATGGCGGAGCTGGCATGCCAGCGGCATCTGTAAAGCGGCATTGTCCTTTTTGCGATAGCGAAATAGATACGAAGCCGACACCGCAGTATATAAGTGCTTCTGTTGCCGAGCTTAACAAAATCAAAGTACATCTGTCTGAACTCGGAGAGGCGCAGCAAAGTATAGACAGGCAGCGGCAAGCGGTAGTCGAAACCATAAAAGCCCTTGAAGCCAGGAAGGCACAGATTGATTCTTCAATTTCGAATGATTTGCAGCCGCGCCTTTCATCATTCAAGCAGGAATTGGAAAGCAAACTTCAGTACCTGCGGCTCTCCAGTGAGCTTGAAGTCGTTAAGCAGGATGAAATGCAATATAAGAGCGAACTATTTGAAAAAGAAACCGAGGAAGAACCGGAGAATCCGAAGTATAACATCTTTGGGTATTACGACTATGATCTGGTTCATGGGTTTGAAACGAAGCTGATTGACGTATTAAAAAAATCTCATGTTGGCGGCGCAACCACAGCCCGTCTGAATATGAAAAACTTTGATATTGAACTCGGCGGCTTGAAAAAGGCGGTTTCCGCAGGCGGCGGTTTCTGCGGCATACTCAATACGATCACCGCGTATGCCATGAGCGGCTATATCATTGAACAGAATGGAAAAGCGCCTGGTTTCTTTGCCGTTGACTCGGCGCTGACGCAGCTATCGGAAGCGGAACATATACCGCAAAGCGACACGATTAAACGTAACTTTGTGCAGTATCTATTGGATCACGCCAACGAGCGGCAGGTCATCATGGTTGAGCAGAAAAAACGTATGCCGTTTATTCCGCAGGAAAGTGAGGATGGCGAAATCCATGTGGTTGAGTTTTCCAAAGAGAAAGATGCTGGAAGATACGGTTTTTTGAATGATGTCTATAATCCGGAAGACCAATAAACCCGCGATTTGCTGTATATAAACAGGAGAAAACAATGCGTATAAGTTATGAAAAGCTATGGCATATTTTGCTGGATAGACATTTGACGAGAGAAATGCTGAGAAAGCAGTGCGGAATCAGTTCAAACACAATTGCAAAACTCGGAAAAGGCCAAAATGTCACCACGGACGTCCTTTTGAAGATATGCAAGACATTGGGATGCCGCTTGGAGGACATCGCGGAGATCGTAGATAACTGATTAGGCGGGAATGGCTTGACAAACTATTTTGCGAACTCATGATGATTACGGCCAAGCATCTCAATGGGCCGAATGAATTCGGTGAAGACGATACCCATGAAGAATAGAGGACAAAAGATGACAAAATACACACCATATCAATCACGCTATTTTGCCGAACAAATAGTGCTGAAACGCCCACAATCGAGTATTGACGGGCTTGCCTCCGCTATGTCCGGTGTTAAGGTTGATTTAAACCCACATCAGGTTGACGCAGCCTTGTTCGCCGTTAAGTCTCCACTATCGACGGGAGCGCTACTTGCAGATGAGGTTGGCCTTGGAAAAACCATAGAGGCCGGACTCGTGTTAGCTCAGTGCTGGGCGGAAAGAAAAAGACGAATTTTATTGATTGTCCCGGCGTCTTTACGTATGCAGTGGCGTAGCGAGCTTTCAGAAAAATTTTTCATTGATTCCGTGTTGATGGAATCAGCATCCTTTAACAAGGCAAAAAAGGCCGGGATGCTAAATCCTTTTGAGGTTAGAAACGCCGTGGTCATTTGCTCATATAATTTTGCGGCTCGAAAAGATTTTGAAATCCGTAACATTCCATGGGACTTGGTCATCATGGATGAAGCTCACCGACTCAGAAATGTATACAAGCCAAATAATGTCATGGGAAATAAATTAAAGAACGCTTTGAGCGGTAGAAAAAAGCTGCTGCTGACAGCAACTCCATTACAGAATAACTTGATGGAACTTTATGGCCTCACTAGCATCATTGATGAGCATATTTTCGGCGATGCTAAGACTTATAGGGATATGTATGTTTCCTCAACGAACCCGGATATTCGCAACCGCAATTTAAGGAACAGGCTGCACGGTGTATGTAAACGGACCCTGCGCAAGCAGGTAACAGAGTATGTCCGATACACTAACCGTCATGCTATTTTACAGGAATATGTCCCCTCTGCAGATGAAGAAAAGCTCTACAATTTTATTTCGGAGTATCTGCAAACCGATAAGCTATATGCTTTGCCGGAGGGTCAGCGTACCCTTATTACGATGGTGCTTAGGAAACTGTTGGCGTCATCGTCCTTTGCCATTTCCGGCACATTGAATTCGCTTATCAACCGGCTCAACGATCTTCTCAAAGGTATTGAGAGCAAACTTGATATGAGCGACTTCGACACTTACGAGGAATTGGATGACAGTGATAGTGATACTGATACTGAAGACGATGTCCTTACGGCCGACTTGGAGCATGACCATGCCGGGATAATTAAAGAGCTGGAACGTCTCAACGAATATGCGGAATTAGCAAAGAGCATTCACAGCAACGCCAAAGGCGACAATTTGTTGTTGGCACTTGAAGAGGGATTTAACAAGATCGAAGAACTTGGCGGTCAGCGCAAAGCGGTAATTTTTACAGAGTCTCGCAGAACACAGGAATATCTGCTACGGCTGCTCTCGGATAACGGATACGACGGTAAAATCGTATTCCTCAACGGTTCAAACAGCGATACTATATCAAAACGAATTTATAACGATTGGAAAAAGCGCCATCAGAACGATGGAAAGCTTTCTGGCTCTAAGCAAGCAGATATGAAAGCCGCTGTTGTCGAGGAATTCCGTGACCAAGCAAGTATCCTTATTGGTACAGAGGCCGCTGCCGAAGGTATCAACCTTCAGTTCTGCAGCTTGATTGTAAATTATGACCTGCCTTGGAACCCACAGCGTATTGAACAGAGAATCGGACGTTGCCATCGTTATGGTCAAAAGAACGATGTTGTAGTTATAAATTTTCTCAACAGAAAAAATGCTGCCGATGTCAGAGTTTATGAGTTGCTTTCACAAAAATTTAATTTGTTCAGCGGAGTGTTTGGCTCCTCAGATGAGGTCATTGGTTCCATCGAATCAGGTGTTGATTTTGAAAAGCGTATATCGGAGATTTACCAGAAATGCAAGACCTCCGAAGAAATACAAGCCGAGTTTGATAGTCTGCAAGAAGAACTGGCAGATCAAATTAACGAAAAAATGGTACAGGCAAGGCAATCTATCCTTGAAAACTTCGATGAAGAAGTTGCAGCAAGGCTGAAGCATTGCCAAAGCGATACGATTGCCAGTCTCGACAAATTCAGCCAATGGATTTACTATTTCTTCATGATACACGGTGCCGAGCGCGTGGAACCACTCGATAAATGGAGACTTCGCTTAAAAACTTCTAGCGGACATGAAAAAATCTATAATTTGAAATGGCAGGACGCTGACGAGGAAGGTGACATTTTCCTGCGTCGTGAAGACACCCTTTAGAGTGTTTACTTAGAGAAAAGTCAGTTGTAAAGAAATACTTGACAACTGACGCTGGTGAAAGTAGTGAAGTGGTTGTTGCAAATTTTGCAATAGCCAGTCAGCATTTTGTTTGGAATTCCTGCTGGAGTTGGAGGAACAAAGCAAGCCAGAATGAGATTATGTGAACTATTGCAGAATATGCAACAGTTCAAAAAGAGTCGCACACTTTTAAGTTATTGCAAATTTTGCAACAACTGCGGATAGTTGAGACGGTGAAATTCGGGTGTCGAGACGATGGGAGTGGACATGTTCCCTATCGAGGTTTTCGGGAGTGCTAAAAGTATAAGGCTTTGCGGATTGACGGGCCTGATATAATAGGTTAAAAGGCACTTTTTTGAAAATGTGACAGTCCGCCAATGATGGCAAAGAAGCTACATATCAAGTGCTAAAATGCGGTCTTGGATAAGTTTCCGCAAACGAAAAATTGCCTTGATAAGTTTCCACGAGCAGGCAACAATTACCCTGATAACCTGACATCATAATCGAGGTATCGTTTTTGAAACATCAAAACGAACATAGCTGTTGCACAAGTCGATTTTACAATATACCGGGCTGTCCTTTTGCATACTGGATAAGTAATGTTTTTGCAAAGACATTCGCAGGGAAACTCTTGGGTGATTATGCTCAGACAAAACAAGGATTCGCAACGGGGAACAATGATATTTTTTTAAGATTTTGGCAAGAAGTATCTACTGAAAATTCACAACTTAAAAGTGTATCGGTTGAGGATGCAAAGAAGTCTGATTGTAAATGGTTCCCATGCAATAAGGGTGGAAGTTACCGAAAGTGGTATGGAAACAATATTTACTTAGCTAATTGGAAAAATGATGGATTTGAGATGCGAAATTATTCTGGCTCTGTTATTCGTAACCCGCAATTTTACTTCAAACCGGGAATAACATGGTCATCACTGGCAAATCAGCTATCTTTGCGATATAGTCCAGAAGGTTTCGTTTTTGAATCTAAAGGGTCAATGTGTTATCCAAATAAACAGAGCAACATAGAGTATCTCTTGGGCTTATTGAACAGTAAGATAACAGCGGAAGCATTAGCAGTGTTATCTCCAACATTGGATTTCCATGAAGGTCCAATGTCAAAAGTTCCCGTAGTCAATACTGACATCAGAGCAAACATTGAAATATCCGTTAAAAACAATATTGCTATTTGTAAAGACGATTGGGATTCCTTTGAAACCTCATGGGACTTCAAACGGCATCCGTTATTAGCATATAGACTTATGACAGCATATTCAAACGAAACGCCATGCGGCAGAATAAGCGATGCCTTTACGCAGTGGGAAAAAATTGCGGCGCACCGCTTTGACGAACTCAAAGCCAATGAGGAAGAACTCAACCGCATTTTTATCGACATCTACGGCTTGCAGGACGAGCTTACCCCAGAGGTCGAGGACAAGGATGTTACCGTCCGCAAGGCTGATCTGGGGCGCGACATTCGTTCTCTCATCTCCTTCGCCGTGGGCTGTATGTTCGGGCGGTATTCGCTGGATGTGGAGGGGCTTGCCTATGCCGGCGGCGAGTGGGACGATACATACATAAAAACAGGCGGGTTGTTTCCTTCGGATACGCTTTATCCATCTGACAATCTCTACCCATCTACACCCCAAATAACGCATATTAAGGTTGATGGAAAAAGGATTCCTCTGACATATGCACCAGACACCGACAACATCATCCCCATCTGCGACGACGAATACTTTGACGACGACATCACCGGACGCTTCGTGAAGTTCGTCGAGACGGTCTACGGCAAAGAGACGCTGGACGAAAACCTGCGTTTCATCGCCGATGCGCTGGGTGGCAGCGGTCAGCCGAAAGATGTGATCCGCAGTTACTTCCTGAACGATTTCTACGCCGACCATCTGAAAATCTACCAGAAACGCCCCATCTACTGGCTGTTTGACAGCGGTAAGAAGAACGGCTTTAAGGCGCTCATCTATATGCACCGCTACGCGCCGGACACCCTTGCCCGTATGCGCACCGACTATGTGCATGAGCAGCAGGCGCGCTACCGCACCGCCATTGCTGATGTGGAGCACCGGATGGAAAACGCCTCCGCTTCCGAGCGGGTGAAGCTGAACAAACAGCTTGCCAAGCTGCAGGATCAGGCGGAGGAAATCCGGATTTTTGAAGAAAAGATCCACCATCTGGCCGACCAGATGATCCGCATCGACCTGGACGACGGCGTAAAGCACAATTACGCCCTCTTCGGGGATGTGCTGGCAAAAATTAAGTGAAGGAGAAGATAATATGGCTTCAAATGACAAATTGAAGATTATGCTTAGTTTTATGCGGGAAGTTAATGACGGGAATATGCCCCAAGCCGCTGATTACGAAATCACCAATGGAGAGCTCTGGGACATCATTGATGCCTGCCAAGACGAAGGCTACATTAAAGGCGCTCGTTTTGCGCATGGAGGTATGGGAAATCCGATTGTGATGTGTTTTACTGATGGTATAAAACTGACTGTAAAAGGTTTGGAATATCTACATGAAAATTCAGCTTTGATGAAGACCTATAAAGGTCTGAAAGAAATCAGGGAATGGCTTCCGTGGTAAATACTACATATTGGCCTGGAGGAGATAACAAATGCCCAACATGGATTTAGATACCATCATACAGGACTTGAACCGGCGCTTTGCGGCTCCCCTGCCGGAGTTTTACCGCCGCCGCATCATTTTCTGGTACGACGAGGACAAGGAGTTCGAGGACAAGATCGACGAGATCGAACTTTCCGACGCGAAGGTCGTGAAGCTCACCGGCAGCAACACCTTTGAAGTGAAAAAGCTGTTGTGCCACGACGACATGGCGGGCAACTATCTTGTCTACCGCCCCTTCGGCATTGAAAAAGAGGACGACGACTGGCTCATCAACATTGAGCTTTACAGCGAGGATTTCCGCGCCGATCTCGGCTCTATTTGGATGGATGAGATGGGGCTTTCCGCCTCTCCCATTCTGCACCGACAGGTGCGGCAATATAAGCGATTCTTTTCCGCGAAAGATCGCCGCGCAAAGGTGGCAGCATTTGCGAAGAATATCGCCACCGCTCCGCAGTTCCATCTGGCGGTCATGGCCGCTGTCTGCGGCTTAAAGGATATGCAGCCGAACAGCATCATCCGCGCGGTTCTGAA
>JGI20225J20221_1002745_pt1 | contig 12176 bp, 6 predicted proteins | sample BioMet4_FD_20221 | JGI IMG/M metagenome (IMG submission 20221) | reverse complement strand
TAGGAGATAAGAACATTGTTACTTATACTGTAGACGTAAAACGTAGTGGTTATAAGGAGCATTTGATTTATACATTCCTCTTTTGGGTTATGCCGGGTTGATTCTATTTAAATTATATTGTGGACAGTGCCTGGGTTTGTAAGGCACTGTCCATTTCGTGTAAACTATATTCGGGTTCGAGCTTTAGTCGAGTGCTAAAGCTCNATTCTGTTTTCAAATATAAGACACTATCCAATACATTATGTTCTAGTCTAGTATTCAAGTCTTAACCCTATTCCTTTAGCAGTTACTATCTGTATATTGCAGCATTCTTTAAGCTTACTCCTTAATCTGGCAATTACTACATCCAGACTTCGCGAGGCATATAGGTCTTCTCCATCTTTTTTCTCCCATATATTCACTATTATTTCCTCGCGTCGCACAATATTGCCTTTACTTTTGTTTAGCAATTCTAATATAAGTGCTTCTCTTTTTGTAAGATAAATATTCTTCTCTTTTTTATTGTTTAATAAAATGCAATGTCTCGTATCTAGAGAAAATTCATTTTTATCTCCTACAAAGGGAATAATATTATTATTTTGTTTTTTTAATCTTAGTAAAGAATCAATGCAAGCACATAATTCTAATGGCATGAAAGGCTTCAATAAATATGCATTCATTCCATTTTGGTATGCACTAATAACGTCTTTTGAAGAAAGTCTGGCTCCTGATAGTATTATAACTACATCTTGATCTTCTTGACGAATTACCGTCGGTGCTTTATAGGCATTTTCTCCTGCGATGTCTGCATTGCAGAGGACGACATCTACTTTTTCGGCTTTTAATGTTGATATTCCTTCTTGTCTATTTGTTGCGACCAACACTTGATATTTACCGACAATGTGTTCCAATTCATTCTTTATGATATATATATAATCTATATCATTCTCAATTAATAAAAGTCTTGTCATAAATTAAAGTTCTTAGATAGCTTGTCAAGCAATAATCTGTTATTTTTTATTCTAATTAGCGTTTTTTTATGCTTATTTGCAAAAATAGAATTATTTTTAATTTATGCAATAAATAGTGTCATTTTTTTTATTTTAGCTATGATTTATTCAGGTGTTGGATATTTAATACAATACATCTAATGATTTAGTCAATATATAGGTATAAATTAAGGATTGAAGCATTCTTCCGAATATAAATCGACATAAAAGTTAAACTTTGGGCAACTATAACAAAGGTGATCTTTCCAATAGTTGCCCAATTGTTTTATATTTTGACATCTCGTCTTTATGCATATAGCCATTATTCAAACAATATTCGTATTGGCAAAAATTTTGGCTGAAATCAATCAATTATTCCAATCTTAACGATTATAACTTACGAAGTTATGAACTGTGTAGAAATATCATAGTATTTGTTTTAGCCCGTTTAATTTATTTATAATAACTACCAAAAGTCTTTTTTATAAGGGATTTCACACTTTAATTTTAGGTATGCATTTGCTTTTTCCATTGTTCTATTAGCGAACTCTTAATATTATTTTCTTAGAGATAGAGTATTGCTTTATATCATATACTAATAAAAAACTTTCTTTGAAGGAATTCATATGAAGAGAATAAAGCTGGTTAGGGTCTTTTTCAAAGGGTAATGACTTTTATGTGAAGCAGATACGGTGAGTTGTCTTGAATAAGTCCTTGGTGAGTACGCTCGAATACATTGCCAATGCATTGAGTGTTCTTGTCTGAACTTCTACTGAAAAACTTGAAGAGATTAATTTATGGCAACTCTTAAGATTCTAATCCATATTCTTCATGGCTGATTCTATTATGCCATAAAATTTGACAAGAATATTTTTTAATTCTTTGTAGCCATTGATCTTTCTGTCAATAATTCTTTTAAAATCTTTATAATTATATTCAATATCTGAAGTTCCTTCCTCCTTAAAATAAAATTCATAGCCAATAAATTCGCCATAAACTCTCTCAACTTTCTTATTTTGCTGAAAGTATCTAAGTACTAATGCAGGGTTTCTTAGCAAGAATTTCATACAGTACCCTCCTAAAATCTCACTTAAAGCCCCGTCCGATTTTAGACATATTTGATTGAGAATATAAAAATAGAACACAGTTTCTTTGGTCAAATTATTCTCTGAAATAATTCTTCTTAAAAGGTCTTCTGTTTGTTGGTTATCTGTTGCCTTAAAACTCCCATGGTAGTATTTTATTGCATTTTTATCTATTTGAGGAGAATGCAATATATTCTCTTGCTCGGTTTTACTCAAGTTTTCCCAATATATTTCTTTATTACAATTCTTTTGTTGATTTGCCGCTTTGTTATTTACAGTGAATAGAATTAATAAAAATGTTATCAACATAAAGTTTTTCATAACTATTGCCCTCCATTATTTTTTGTTTTTTCCAAACGTACTATCAATCAAATATTGCCAGTATTTTATCTGAGATTCAGGTACATAATACTGAACGTTTACTCCATTTATAGACTCTGTCTTTGTCGGAGCTCCTAATTTGTCAAGATCTGCACTAATTGTTACCTGTCCAGGAACTTCTTTAGAGTCTGTTTCTTGTAAGTTGTCCGTTATCTTTTTAAATGCAGACATATCAGTATCAAAAGCTCGTAAGCAACCACGTGTTTTCTTTAATTCGGGATTATCGGCGAGAATCCATTTTTTTGTTTTAGAGTCGTAATTTTCTTGGCGCCCACCATGTATTCTAATCGCATCCCTACCAGATTCTTCAATCTCTCCTGATTCTGGCGTCATATTTAGTCTAGCATTTGGTCCATATGATGCTCGGTTACCTCCTGTTAACCACGGATTATTGTCGGGTATATCATAAGTCCCTAGTGGCGTGTCTGCATTTTCACTCATCCTGTTTCTGCCCCCAATACCTTCACCTCTAACTTGAAATCTATATACTTCATTACCATTTCTGTCTGTTACAATTGCGATTCCATATCCATTCTGAGACCTGTTTTGTGCAAGATGAACAGAAACATCCCAATTCCCATTGATGTCAATTCTATTCACAGGGTTATTGCTACAAAACACATAAGGAGATACCCAAGGCCTTTTTTCCGCCATCGGATCCACCGTATTGAATCTCCCCAGTGCGGGATCCATATACCTTGCCGAGTAATCATAAAGATTGAGTCCCCTGTCCGTATCCAACTCCTTACCGTTATACTTGTAAGGCTGTGAAGAGTCTTGCATTCCTTCTGCAAAGGACATCCCAAACGGATAATAGTGGTTCGTCTGTTTGATATTACCACTTGCATTGGCTACCACCCGGTTGTTACCCAAATGATCCGTCAGGTAGAAGTAATACGCGCCTCCCTCAATGTATCCTCCCTCAACAAGGATTCGCTTTAATACACCGTTTTCATAGATCACATTTCCGCAGTAATCCGTTGTCTTACCACCGATCATTGTTTTCAGCTTCCTTCCGTCAGCCGCATAGGTATAGCTATTCGTAGCTGAACCCAGAGGATTGCTGATGGTAAGCGTCTGTGGCAAATTTAGTAAATTATATGTAATACTGTTTATTCCCTTATTTAAATCTTGTATTAAATTACCATTGGCATCATAACTGTATTCCCGGGTGGTATTGGAGTTGTTCTTAAAGTCCATACTTGCGGACAGACTGACACTTGATCCGGTATCTTCCGCCTTGACCAGTTGATTGCCTGCATAAGTCATTGTCAGTACGTCAATGTCTCCGTATGTGGCTGTNCCCGTATTACCCTTGCGTGCTAGCGAAGTCATGTTCCCCTGTTTGTCATAGGCATAAGCCGTATTGAAATGGTCATTCGCGCTTCCGTTCTCCAGATAATTTGCAGCGGTCAGTCTGGAAAGGTTGTCATAACTGAACTTATAGCCGCGTGTCGGGATCTCATTTGACATCTTCCAGCTCATGGCGGAGATATTACCATTATACCGGGCTGTGCTTCCTGCGTAGGTGTCATTGTAATACAGGGTCTGGTTGAACAGCGGGGAAGAGGATGATTTCAGCCACGAACGAATGTTGTAAGTATAACTCGATGCCAAATTGGACAGCCCATTTCGCTTGTTGGACTTCAGACGGCCCAACTCGTCGTATTCATTGTCTGCAAGGGTAACCTCAGTCCCGGCATTCAGCCGGTGTTTGGTAGTCAGCAACCGGCCGGCATGATCGTATTCATAGGCATAAGTTTCCGTTTGAGTAGCTTTCCCCGTAGCCGAATGGATATGCTGCCGCCGGGTAGGCTGCCCCTTGAAATTATATGCAATGTATTCCTCTTCCAATCCTCCCGGCAAGTGATTGATAGAACGCGTCTGTATCAAACGTTGCTCGTTATCATAGTACATACACGAATACAGCAGTGTGTTGGATTCATCTAACAAAGCAGTGAATGTACCAGTAAGCAAATTCTTATGTTTGTAGCCAGTAGCCGGATTGTCATCACCATAACGTTTCAGATAAAAATCATCGACTCCTGCTGTTTTATAAGCGAGGTTACTGTTGGAGAAGCCAACTAATCCACGAAATGCATAATTGTCGTAATAAGCAGCCTTCAGAATTTTATATACGCTCAATGCAAGTACATTACCATCTAATTTCAAATTGTAGCCATAGTATGTACCCGATGTAGAAAACTCTGCTTCTATTAAATGACTATCAAACAACCCAACTGTGATATCTCCGCCGTTTATGGTCTTCACTAATCCATTCAGTACCATCCGCCCGAACACGTCAGGAATATTAAATTCCCATTCTCCACGTTTACGCTGTTCGCCATCTTGCGAGAAAATCAAATGATCGGCTTTGTCATAAACATAATAAATCCATTCACATCCAGGGAGTTTTTTAGCGATGCAACGATTCAAGGCGTCATATTCATATATATAGGCATATTTATATATGAACGGATCATCACTTGTCCATTGCGCATCTGAGGCATCAACAGCAGTCATTATTTTAGTTAACAAATGGTCGGTCAATGCAGGAGGAAGAACATAACAGAGATTGCCTGAATAATCGTAGACAAAATAGGTATCCACATTATTTCCGTTAACTATATTCCTAACAAGAATTGTTTGATTTTTCGCATCTTTAAATTCATACGACACATTATTATCTTCATCGATAACGCGTAAAACACGATGCATCCCATGATAGAAAGGCACAATGAATGAAGCCGATAATTTAGGATTTCCTTTGGCGTTAGTAGTCAACTCGAAACTAGCGACTTTTAATTCATTTGATGTAGCGTCAGCGAGTAAATACTCTGTTTTCAATGATTTGTCATTAATTGACCATTCTTGCCCGGGATTGACCACCCTCACTATTCTTTCCAATGGCGATAATTCGTACTCAGTGCGGGAATAAGGATGGGTATCATTATATTGAAGTTTTAATTGAGCCATTAAATAATCAGGAGCTATGGTTTTTCCATTTTCTGATGATATGAATGGAAGCCATACTTCCGATTCACGACCATACCCATCATAAGTATAAAGAGTAACTAAATCATGAAACGTAGGGGTAATTCGACTTTGAATTGTCTGAAATAGACGTCCTAGTCCATCAGAGTAGGTAATTTGGTCCGTAAACAGACTTCCGCTTTCATTCATATATGTCATTGATCTGATATAATTATCAGATTTTATACCCGTTGTATCCACATTGCTTGCAATGATCTGATTAATATAAAAACAGAAATGTAAAATCAGCAAGGATAATATGTAACGTATATTTTTCATTGTTATTTATTTTAAGGATTAACAATCCTGAAATTATATTCATGTTTGGAGAGCATTCTTCCTTCATGGTCTTTAATACTTTGTAACCGCCCAGCCGTATCATACGAATAATGGACAGATTGCCCTTTCGGATTGGTAATCGACAGAATTCCCACCAAAGGCTCATAAGTAAATGTGGTTATCTGAGATAACGGCAATTTTTCTCTTAGACTGTTGACCAATTCAAAGTCGGAAGTTGAAGGCTTCTCCTTTCCGGATATATTTTCCTGCATCGTTGAGGATATAAAAGTACATAGCTGCTGATATGTCGCATTTTTTATTTCGGCAATTGGATACTGTCCATTGTATCCCCACATATAAACGGATGAGCAGCCAGCTTGATTAGTCAGATACAATACTTTACCTCTTTTATCATATTCTATAAATTCAGTTTTCTTTGTCTGGTTATCTGTTATATCAGCATATGTCTTTGTCATTATCTGAGTGACAGAAACCGGAAGCGTCAGCTCTTTTCCTGCAATTAAACGCCTGCTATAATCTGTTTTAGTTTCTTTCTCGGAAGTGTACCTGACTTCCTTTTCGAATAATACAGCACTAATTTTGTTATTATCGACCATAGTTCGATATACAGATTCGTTTATCCGGTCCATAGGATATTCATAATAATAGGTAGCACTTCCTCCGGTTAAAAGGTCTTCTGTTTTTTTTGTCATAAAAGAATGTGGGTTTGCTGTATTGGTTATTGCCCTATATTCATATTCTTCCTTTGTTCTCATACATGTCGGTATGTTCTCCGCATATATCCTTTTTTGAATCGATATAAGTTTCTTCCATCCTGTAGACACATATTTATCAAAAAAAAAATAATCAGCGATGGAAGGCGCTCTCATATATAACCATTCTTTTATAACATAGCGATCACTAGCCTCTATCTTCATTCTAGGTGAGTACATAGGTAATATCCCTTTTACATACGTTCCGATACGCAACCTATCGTTCACTTTATAATAGGCATAATTATAAATAGCTTCTGATACAGGTATGTAGCTTCCATTTTTGAATTTATATGATGTTTGTCTTTTAAGACTTGAGTTTTTCCAACTTGTATCGGTCAAATAAGATATAATATTTCCCTGCCTAAATTTCTCTCTTGAGAAAATCAAACTGAATGCAGGACTTACCTTCGGACCGGTCTGCCCCCCTCCCCACTCATAAGGAAAAGGGTTATTGGTAGGCTGCAAATGCGCAATTTCATATTTTAGAGCTGGGTTTTCATATTCGTAAACTGTTTTTATTGTATCTTCTATAGAGGCTCCAATAGTCAGTTCCTCTACCACATTATAACGGCATTGCATGCTTAACGAGAAATTAGGAATATCGGAAGATGAAGAATAAGCTGCATGCAGTTTTTCTTGAGGATTAAAAAAATTATTAAATTCATAAGATTCATAACTTCCGCTGTAACTAATTCTCCTATATGCCTCATCTACCCCAAATGTATTTCTATACATCATGTCTTTATAACGATATATCTTATGATCTTGGGGGATATTTCCATATTTTCTATCTCTTGAAATAATCTCTTTTATCCGTAGGGCAGGCGTTCTGCATGTGTCTCCCAGATAGTTGTCATATATAAACTCAGTTTCGCCTCCCGTAATATATGATATTTTCTTCAATGTATTTGTCCGCGCATGTAAAAAAGAAAAACTCCTATCTGCTAGCGATGCAAAAGGATGTTCTAAAGGTAAATAATGAGTCAAGCTTTCATTTGCCTTGCCATTGTAATAACCACATAAATCTTGAGAATAATAGTAGGTAGAATGATGGTCTGCATCAAAATACTCCGGCATATTATATTCAGTATGATAATCAAATGAATATGAATCATATAATACTTGATTATTATCTACAAAAGAGACTGAGTTCAGCTTTAATCTCCTGCCGCTAAAATAGTTATCGTTATTCAAAAGTACACTTCTGATTATATCTGTTCCATTGTATATGTCCATACGGGATAAACGATATACCTGCTTATCGGATCTGTTGATATTATAGTTAAAAACAATTTTGCCATTATTGAATCGTATTTCTTTCAATACGCGTATATCATATTCTCTTTTAGTTACACTATTGGTTTTCATATATCTTTCTCTTGATTCATCTCCATGTGGCTCAATATCTGTATAACTCTGTGACAACTGAAAGTCTAATCCCCTTGATATATTATCTTCATATAGAAACGAAATTGAGTCGGTTTTATTGTAAGAAACTATTTTAGTCAAAAACCAAGCCGTTGTTCCCTCATAAGGCATGATCTGATTATAACTTAATCCAACACGATCTACCTCTGTCTCATTTGAAAGCCAGACTCTGGACGATTCAGTTGCCGTAAAATGGTATGAAGTTCCCTCAGGAGATGTTATCCTGAAACCTTCATCTATGGTGTTGTTGTTAGACAGTAGTTTTATTTGATTATCACTACACGGAAATTCAATGATCCCATTATCAATTATAAACGACCCGCCAATTCCACAGGAATTTACGGTATAGTCATAGCGGTCCTTTTCTTTATCTACCGATTTCCAGCAAGTTACAGCGTTTGTCGCTTCCGAACCAACTTCGTAAGTAATAGCTCTAAGTAAATGCTCCCAAGCTTTCTTTCCCGAAATGGTTTCCTGTGTTTGAAGAATTTCGGCGGATAAGATATAGTCATGACGGAGATTATCAGGCTGATCCATTATAGTTCTATTTATCGCTCCTCCGGCATTCAATGTCCAACCCAGCCCAACTGTGCTGGATATATCATCTACCTTGATTCCGCCGGCATAATAGGAAAGTGTAATAGGAAAAGTCAGATCTCCGGATTGAATTGTATAAATGGGAATGGATATATCCGGTACCCCAGTGCTATGGTTAACAGAATATTTTCCATACCTCATAAATGACATAACTTCAGGAGTTGGAGGCATCCAATATGGATTTTCCAATGGAAAGATGTACGGATTAACCGGAGCATTGTTTTGCCCGAAGACAAATGTTGCAATAGTCAATATTGCTACTAGTGCTTTTAATTTTCTCATAGTGTCCTTCTTTTAATTTATGATCAATTGGCAGTATAAATGGCTCTATATAACTCTCCAAATTAATCCATTCGTTTACTGGATGAGATAACCAGATATGCAAAAAGTGACAAAGACATGAAAGTGATGTGATATTCCCTATGATAGGATAGCCTTTTAATATTTCTTGCACTTGAAAATAAAAAGACTTCATCATAAACATATCAATAACAAAGTTGAATTTTAAGCTACAATTTATCAACTGTGTAACCACTAATTTACCATCCACCAAAGTATAAACCCAATTTTCTTCCCAAAATCCTTTGTGCCTGAGGCTTTTTCATACCATTTACCTATAGCCCCTCTATTGATGCACCGCCATTCCACACATTAGCACAATATGTTTTTTTACGAAATCACAGTTTCACATGTTTTTTATGAACTGCAAAAGATTAGTGTTCATTTTATAGATATTTTTGCTTCTTATAACATTGAACTTATCGAAACAAATTTCCTCAGTAGTATTTTTATACAATAGCTTTACTTTCATTCTGACATCTACTGATGTTGTTTCTGGGTCAATTTCAAGTTTATTTAAAAGTTCGATTAATTCTTCTATTTTTCGATTATTTGTAATTGTAGAAGTTTGAATTTCTTTATCAAATGCAATATTAAAATACGAACAACTAATATATGCAATTGTTAAAATACAAAAATCAACCTATTGAATTATAACTTTCTTACAAAAAGCGTCTTTCGCTATTAAAGGTATTGATTGCAGGAGCATAATAATAAAAATATAAGCCCAATTGTATCTTTTAAAAGATATGTATTTCATTTTCTTTCTTCTAGAATTTACTCCTCTCAAAGGTTAATGTGTTATTACAATCATAATTTCAAAAATATGCATTTGTTTTCAGAAATTAAGTTGTTTTTACGTTACATTTTGAGTGTTTAATGTTACATTTTATGCAAACCAAAAAGTTGTATATTTTGATATCCGACTAATAACCATACAGTTATGATATTTAATACTAATATAATGTTACATTTTAATTCTTATGTTACATTTACGTTAACGTACGAATGTATGGTTTAGCTCCACCTGCTCCACACCCGCTCCGTATCTGCTCCACTATTCACTCACCTGCTTAAGAGCGAAAAAAACACAATTTTGGTTTGGAGCAAGAACAATAATAAGTCAAGTATAAAAAAGTAATGTAAAATTATACTCAGCTTATAAAAGTTAATTAACGCAGAGTAAGTGATTTATTTTCAGGCTCATACATTGCAATGCAAACCTAATGTTAACTCCTTTTCTAAAAACAATAGGTCTGAACCGAAATCTTCCTATACCTTTGTTCACGCAACGAAAAGAAAACAACGTTGTGCGATGGACAATACGATAAAGATTGCTGCAGAAATCTTCTAGCAAGTTCACACAATTAATTCATTAATTAATTTACAAAAAAGAAAAAATTATGGGAACAATTAAGCAAGGAATTCTGGGAGGATTCTCCGGGAAAGTAGGAACAGTAGTAGGAAGTACTTGGAAATCGGTACACTATATGCGTGCATTGGCAGTGAGCATTAATAATCCGCGGACACAAAAGCAACAGAGCCAGCGCGTCAAATTTGCAAAGGCAGTGGATTTCGTAAAATCAATGACTCCTTTCCTGCGATTTGGGTATAAGGGATATTCCACGCATCAGTCTCCATTCAATGCAGCTGTATCTTATATCATGAAACACGCACTGAAAGGTAGTGGAACGAATATCTCTATTGACTATAGCAAAGCTTTGGTGACTCGCGGTAGCTTGATGCCGGTACTTGACGCAACTGTAACGGTAAATCAGAGTAAAGCTTCTTTCAGTTGGACTGACAACAGTGGGATGGGTGATGCTGTGGCTACCGATAGCGCCATGCTGTTGGCATATAATAAGATAAAACGAATGTCTGTTTATACGATGGTAATAGCTACAAGGAGCACTGGAAAAGCGGAACTGGTACTTCCGACCAGTTGGAGCAATGATGCCTTAGCTATTTATTTGGGCTTTTGTAATGTAGATGCTACAAATACGGCCAACAGTCTATGTCTGCAAGATACTCCTGTGGATGACGATTCGCAAGGTGGTAATTCTGGGAACGGTGATGGTGGTAAAGATGATGATCCGTTAGGATAAACGGAAGCTTGCTTACCGAAATTAAAAAGGAAATCCTTCGGAAAATATATTTCTGAAGGATTTTCTCTAACTTTGAGAAATATCAAATTAAATAATGCTTAGGAAACACATGAATTGCAATTTTTAGGCACTTTCCATAATTAATTAGAAATAATCATCTGGTATACTTTGCAATTGATCCTCCAATTTCCAATTCAAGGGCTTCTGTTTTGGATCAAACCAAGGAGCTCCCTTACCAAGCCATTCTTTTCTGAAATTTCGTATCGAGTCAAGGCTATAGTCTTCATTACCAAACTCTACACCACAACATGGGCAGATTTCAAACGTAGGGTTTTGCCCATCATTTCCCCAAGGTTTAGTTGTTATGTATAAACCACACACTCTACAATTATGATTCTTCATTTTCATATTTTTATTGTTTTAACCAATATTTCATTCCATCAGTAGGTTTAAACATTGTTTTAGGTAAGCCATTTGAACCCATAACGGCAAAAGTATTAGTACTAGAATTGTATCTCATAATATCACCATTAGACCTAACTTTCGTCAATGTACCTACTGGAGGATTCTGTAAAAAATCTTTAGTTCCTTCAACATATTGTTTCGCATTTTTATATTGTGGGAATTCTTTAGAATGTTTTAAGAAATGATTGAAAGCATTTCTTACAGCACTTATCTTTGAAGTTTTATTCCATAAAGTTTCAATACTTCTTATAAAATCCCCTTTACCCACCATTGGCAATGGCGGAGTTCCTCCCATTGGTGCTACTCCCGTTATTACTCCGTCGGTTCCAACTTTATATGTAAAATTAGTTGATGGACTATAATATCTAGAACCTTCATCCAGTAAATAATAACCAATATATCCCCAAAAACCAGAGATAGGTTCTGATGCTCTTGTACCAATTAGATTATTGGACGCTACCGCAGTAACTTCATTCAATGAGATTACATCATTTTCTGAATTAAATTTCTCCCAATTTAAATCATTAACAGCAATAGTATCGGTACCATATGGATCGGTAAAGTTAACAGGGTTGTTTAAACAGTATGAATAAGGGGAATCTGAATAGTAACTTTCGACATTTGGATCCACTGTGCTGAATCTCCCCAGTACCGGATCCATATACCTTGCCGAGTAATCATACATATTGAGTCCTCTGTCCGTATCCAGCTCCTTACCGT
>JGI20225J20221_1002741_pt1 | contig 12192 bp, 9 predicted proteins | sample BioMet4_FD_20221 | JGI IMG/M metagenome (IMG submission 20221) | reverse complement strand
CACGAAGAAAAATTTGCTGGTAGTCAAGGATTCCTACGCGAATTGCTTTATTCCCTTTCTGACACCCTATTACCAGAAAATCACAGTTGTGGACCCGCGCTATTTTTATGATGATATTGACGAGCTTATGAAAACTGATAAAATCACGGATGTATTGTACTTATATAACGCGGACACCTTCTCGAAGGACACCTCTTTAAGTCCGGTGCTGAGAAATAAGTGACAATTCTAAAGATAGACACGAAAAAAAAACGCCTGATAAAAGGCGTTCTTTAAAATAGTTCCTAGGGGAATCGAACCCCTGTTTCCGCCGTGAGAGGGCGGCGTCTTAACCGCTTGACCAAGGAACCATGCTGTCTGTTTCTCGACTGCTCGATTATAATAACATAAAGATTGGCGACGCGCAACACTTTTTTTAAATAAATTTAATTTAACAAACTTCATGCCATGTGCTAAAATAAAACAAAGCGCGTCTTGATTGACCGCGGCGCTTTTCCAACATTCTGATTAATGACACGGGAGGTTAGACATCATGAAGAAATATGTCGCGTATGTCGGTACCTATACGCATGGTGACCATGAGGGCATTCATATTTATGATATGGATTTGAAGAAGGGTGACATGACAGAACGCAAGATCGTTCCCATTCATAACGCCTCTTATTTAAAAAGATCCAACAATAACAAATATATTTACTCGATTTGCGACGAGGGTGTTGCGGCGTTTCAGATCCTGAAGGACGGTGGTCTGAAGGAGCTTAACATCGCCTCGATCCGCGGCATGAGAGGCTGTTATCTTTCGACGGATAAGAAAGATCAGTATCTTTTCGTGGGCGGGCATCACGACGGGAAGGTCACAGTCATGCGCCTGAATAAAGACGGGAGCGTGGGAGATATCACGGACGAGATTTTCCATCAGGGCGTCGGCAGTATTGTGGATCGGAATTTCCGGCCGCACATCGATTGCATCCAGCTCACGCCGGACGAGAAATTTCTCTGCGCGGTCGACTCCGGGCTTGACCAGATCAAGATTTACCGTTTCGATAAGAAGAACGGCAAGATCAAGATGATCGATTTCGTTCCCTGCGCGCTGGAATCCGCGCCGCACCGGCTTCGCTTCAGCGCGGACGGCAGATTCGCTTACGTGATCTGCGAGCAGAAGAATGTTATTTACGTATATACGTATAAATGTGATGGCAACGCGCCGGAGTTTGAGGAGATTCAGTGTATTTCCACGCTGAAGGGCGAGCATGACGATATCGCCAGCGCGGCCTGCGCGATGCGTTTCACGGAAGACGGCAATTATCTTTTCTGCTCCAACGCGGGCGAGAACAATGTCACTTTCTATAGTATTGATAAGGAGACGGGACTTCTGAACAGGATTCGCAGTCTGCCGATCAGCGGCGATTATCCGAAGGATATCATGCCGTTCCCGGATGGACATCACTTGATTTGCTGCAATCATGAGACGAATCAGATGACTTTCTTCCGGGTCGATTATGACAAGGGACTTCTGATCGGCAACGCGAAGCCGATCGCGATCAATAAGCCGAACAGCATTATTATGGCGGCGCTGCCGGAAGAATAAACAGAACGGTTTTGAATGAATAAGGCTGTCGGAAATCAAGAAATATCATTGATTTCCGACAGCCTTTTAGTTTGAAAATAGATTTCCCGGCGTCGCGAAAGACCGGTCTACCGCTCCCAGATTTTCCGCAGATAGTCCACGCGGGCGGAAGCGCCGTTCAGAAGCGCGTCGGCGAGGACGATGGAAACCATAGATTCCACCACGACGACAGCGCGGGGAACAATAATCGGGTCATGACGGCCCTTGATGGAAATCGTTGTCTCCTCGCCATCCTTCGTGACCGTGTTCTGTTCGCGGGCAATCGAAGGGGTCGGCTTCACGGCGGCGCGGAGAATGATACAACTTCCGTCACTGATGCCGCCGAGTATACCGCCCGCGTGATTGGTGGCTTTGATAACCTTGCCGTTTTCCCCGGAGCGGAACATGTCATTATCGGTAAAGCCGGTCGCGGAAGCGCAGCTGAATCCATCGCCGATTTCCACGCCCTTTACGGCACCGATCGACATGACCGCCTTGGCGAGCTCCGCGTCCAGCTTATCAAAAACAGGATCGCCAAGCCCCGCGGGGCAGCCGTCCGCGCGGCACTCGATAATGCCACCAACCGAGTCCCTGGCTGCCGAGACTTCTTGGAGATAGTCCTCGACTTGCCGAATATGGACGCTGTCAGGCATGCGGAACGGATTCTTTTCGATTTGACTGAAATCATATTCGTCCTCGTGAAGCGTGACAGGCCCGATCGCTTTCGCGAAAGCGGTTACTTGTATGCCCAGTTCCGCTAAAAGCTTCGCGGCGACAGCTCCGGCGGCGACTCGTCCGATCGTTTCGCGGCCGGAAGAACGGCCGCCGCCTCTGTGGTCTCTTACGCCGTATTTGACACTGTAGGTGTAATCAGCGTGTCCGGGGCGGTATAAATCCGCCAAAGCGTCGTAGTCACCGGAGCGTTGATTGGAATTCCGGATCAGGAGTGAAATCGGAGCGCCGGTCGTAAGGCCCTCCATCACGCCGGAAAGAATTTCGACCTCGTCGCTTTCTTTACGCTGTGTCGTGTATCGGCTCTGTCCGGGCTTGCGCCGGTCAAGAAATTTCTGAATATCACCGGAATTAAGCTTTAGGCCTGCGGGGCAGCCGTCAATGACGACACCGATTCCGGGCCCGTGAGACTCACCCCAGGTTGAGACGCGGAATAATTTACCATATACGGATCCTGACATTGTTTTACCTCTTTTCTCTACAATGGTTTTATTATAACGGAAAGTTAAAATAGGAACAAGAGCGAGAGTGAATTCGCCCGTTTTTTTGTGGAATATGAGAAAATCACAAAAATTACATACTTTAAAAGCGGGAAAAAGCTTTACCTGTTTTCGGAATAATGCTAGAATAACACATGAGTCATGTAAAAAAGAGGTAAGCGAATGAATTCATATGATGAGAAGTTAGCCAATACAGAGAGTGGCGGAACAACGGATGACAATCTAACGCGCCTTAATCATAACGGAGCGGCGTCCGGACGTGGCAGGGACGATATAGGTATGGCCTCTGAGGACGCGGCAATCGCGAGTCTGGCGGATGAGATCCGCAAGTTTATCGATGAGGATGAGGCGGACGAGAGCGCGGAAGCCGGTGGCATTGATCAGATGACTGCCGTTGATCAGGCGAAGAGCGTTCCGAATAATATCGAAATCGAGGAAGAAACCGCGTCAGAGACAGCTCCAGACGCGGAGGAGACAGTATTTATTGATCCGAAAGCGATTCAGGCCGCGATGGACAAACAGAACAGCGCGCCGGACTCCACTTCGGCTGAACCCGCCGGTAAAACGGACGACGTTGTCGATTATGATGGATGGACGGATCCGGACGAGGAGAAGGATCGTAAGAAAGAAGAGAAAGCGAGACGCAAGCGGGAACGTCAGCTTGAGAAGGAACGTAAGAAAGCCGGCGCTTCGGACAACGGAAGCGGGACAATGGAAGAGGTTAAGGAAGAGCCTCCCCGCAAGTCTCACAAGGTATTGAAGACCGTATTACTTGTGATACTTTGCGTAATTGCCGCGGCGTATGTCGCGGGAGTTGTTTTCTTCCGCTTTCATTTTGGTGTGAATACCATTATCAATAACGTGGATTGTTCTTATATGACATCGGCCGAGGTCGAGAAGATCATCGCTTCGCAGGTGGCGGATTATAAGATTACGATTCAGGAACGGGATAACAAAAAAGAAGCTATTAACGGATCGGATATCGATTTGAAATATGTCTCGGACGGACAGGTAGACAATCTTCTCGTGTCGCAGAACGCTTTTCTGTGGCCATACCGTTACCTGACAAGCGATCAATACGGCGATACCAAGACACACGCGTCGGTCACGATTGATGACGCGAAGCTGTCCGCGGTAGTCAGTAAGCTGAATTGCGCCGATACATCCAAGATGACCGCTTCAGCGGACGCGTATCCGGAAATTGTGGGAAGCGTCTACTCGATTCATCCGGAGGTACTGGGAACAACGCTTGACGTAAGCGCTCTGACAGAGAAACTGAAGGAAGCGATCACTGACACGGACACGGAGTTCAGTATTGAGGACGCCGGGCTTTACACGAATCCGACGGTACTTTCTACTTCGGAAACATTGATTCAGACTGTAGATACATTTAATAAGTACGCTTCGCTCAGCATAACCTATCATTTTAACGACCAGACGGAGGTGCTTGACGGAGCGACGACGAGTTCCTGGTTCACATGGGACGAGAATCTGAACCCGACACTGAATCAGGACGCGATCAAAGCCTGGGTAGCGGATTTCGCGAGCCGTCATAATACGGTCGGAACAACAAGAACCTTTACCGCGGCGAATGGATCGACCGCTCAGGTCACCGGAGGCACTTATGGCTGGAAGGTGGATCAGAGCGCGGAGATCGACATGATCAACCAGATGTTCACGGATATGACCAGCCAGGACAGAGATCCGCAGTGGAGTCAGACCGCGGTTTCCTTTGGCGCGACGGACTGGGGCAATACTTATATCGACGTGAGCCTTACGGATCAGCATATCTGGTATATCCAGAACGGAACAAGTGTTTTTGACTGTGACGTGGTAACAGGTCTTCCGACACCGGAGAAGGAAACGCCGCAGGGCGTATGGTCGATTCTGGAGAAGCTGCAGAATAAGATTCTGCGCGGCGATCGACAGACGGATGGCTCTTATTCCTATGAGACGAAGGTGGCTTATTGGCTCCGCGTAACGTATTCGGGAGTAGGATTCCATGACGCGACCTGGCAGCCCTGGTTTGGCGGCAATCGTTACACTTACGCCGGCTCTCACGGATGTATTAATATGTCCCTGAGCACGGTAGAACAGCTTTACAATCTTGTCGCTACGGGAACCCCGGTCATTGTTCACTATTGATGAATGAATCGGAGACTGATTTATGTATGAGGTATTAAAGCGCGATGGCAAAGCCAAACGCGCGCGAATGACAACTGTACACGGAGTGATTGAGACTCCCGTGTTTATGAATGTAGGAACGGCCGCCGCGATTAAGGGGGCCGTTTCCAGTATGGACCTTAAAGAAATAGGAACTCAGGTAGAGCTTTCCAATACGTATCATCTGCATGTAAGAACCGGCGACGAGGTGATTTACAAGCTGGGCGGGCTGCGTAAATTCATGAACTGNGATCGCCCGATTCTGACTGACTCAGGCGGCTTTCAGGTTTTTTCACTGGCGGACTTACGTAAGATCAAGGAAGAGGGTGTTTCTTTTCATTCTCATATTGACGGGCGTAAGATTTTCATGGGACCGGAAGAAAGTATGGGAATACAGTCAAGGCTCGCCTCAACGATCGCCATGGCTTTTGACGAGTGTCCTTCAAGCGTCGCCGAGAAAAGCTATATCGCGAATTCTGTTGCCAGAACTTCACGATGGCTCAAACGGTGCAAGGAAGAAATGGCGAGACTGAACAGCTTGGATGAGACGATCAATCCGAATCAGCTTCTGTTCGGTATCAACCAGGGCGGAATCTATTCGGATATCCGGATCGAGCACGCCCAGGAAATCAGCGAGCTGAATCTGGACGGCTACGCGGTCGGGGGTCTGGCGGTCGGCGAGTCGAAGGAAGAGATGTACCGCGTGCTGGACGATGTTGTTCCTTATCTTCCGGCGGATAAACCGACGTATCTGATGGGTGTCGGAACGCCGGACAATATTCTCGAAAGCGTGAGCCGGGGCGTGGACTTTTTTGACTGTGTGTACCCGTCGAGAAACGGAAGACATGGTCATGTTTACACGAACCACGGAAAGATGAATCTTTTTAACGCGAAGTACGAGTTGGATGACCGTCCGATTGAGGAAGGCTGCGGGTGCCCCGCGTGCCGCTCTTACTCAAGGGCCTATATTCGTCATCTTTTAAAAGCGAAGGAAATGCTGGGAATGCGTTTGTGCGTTCTGCATAATCTGTATTTTTATAACACGATGATGACGGAAATCCGTGACGCGATCGACGCCGGACGCTATGAAAGCTATAAGAAGGAGAAGCTTTCCGGAATGGAAACCGGAGAGGAAACTTTGTAAAAAAGCTTGATGAAACCTCGTTAATTGTGTATAATTTTCACTAGTATATTAAGGAGGAAGCGAAATGGGTATTCTTTTAACGTCAACAAGCAATAGTTGGGGCTTTACGATTATATTATGGGGCGCGATCATGGTAGGTTTTTATTTCCTCCTCGTGAATCCTCAGCGTAAAGAGAAGAAACGCGTCGACGCGATGCTCGCGGAGATGGAAGTCGGCGACACAGTCGTGACGACCAGTGGTTTTTACGGCGTGTTGATTGATATTTCCGGCGAGGACGTAATTGTAGAGTTCGGAAGCAACAGAAACTGCCGTATTCCGATGCAGAAATCGGCGATTGCCATGGTAGAGAAGGCGGGCAGCTCTGAGAGCGCGGCTCCGGAGAAGAGCGCTAAGACTGAGAAAGCCGCGAAGACCGAGAAAACAGACAAAAAACAAAAATAAACAAGCGACGAAATAACAGGGATCGGAACGGGAAGGTTTTTCCTGTCGGATCCCTGTTTCGTTTCAAGAAAGAAGGAACGGAAGAATGAAAGCGAATTTAGTACTTATTCCCGGTGATGGTATCGGGCCGGAAATCGTAACAGAGGCTAAGAAAATTCTCGACGCGGTATCCGCGCGTTTCGGACATGAATTCTCTTATCGGAATATTCTCCTTGGAGGCGCCTCCATCGACGCGTACGGAGAACCCCTCACGCAGGAGTCCGTAGAGATAGCCAAGGCGGCGGACGCTGTTCTAATGGGATCGATCGGCGGCAACACCAATACGTCTCCCTGGTATAAGCTTCCTCCGAATCTGCGTCCGGAGGCGGGACTTCTGAAGATACGCAAAGAATTAGGGCTTTTTGCCAATCTCCGGCCGGCTATTCTGTATGACGAGCTGAGAGGCGCGTGCCCTCTTAAGGATTCCGTGATCGGGGATGGCTTTGATCTTCTGATTATGAGGGAGTTGACAGGGGGACTCTATTTCGGTAAGCGCGAGACGAAAGTCGTGAATGGCGAAACAATCGCGCTGGACAGCCTGGAATACAGTGACCATGAAATCCGTAGAATCGCGAAGAAAGCGTTCGATATCGCGATGAAGAGACGTCATAAAGTAACCAGTATCGACAAGGCGAACGTGTTGGACTCTTCCAGATTGTGGCGCGAGATTGTGAACGAGACAGCGAGGGATTATCCGGAAGTAACGCTGGAGCATATGCTGGTCGATAACTGCGCGATGCAGCTCGTGAAAGATCCGGGACAGTTCGATGTCGTTCTGACGGAGAATATGTTCGGCGATATCCTTTCCGATGAAGCCAGCATGATTACGGGTTCAATCGGTATGCTCGCCTCGGCAAGCCTGAATGAGACGAAATTCGGCCTTTATGAGCCAAGCGGCGGTTCGGCGCCGGATATCGCGGGGAAGGGAATCGCGAACCCGATCGCGACGATTTTATCGGCGGCGATGCTTTTAAGATACTCGCTGGATATGGATGAAGAGGCCGACGCGGTCGAGGCCGCGGTTAAGCAGGTATTGAAGGATGGCTATCGGACAATTGATATCATGTCGGATGGTATGAAACAGGTCGGCACAATCGAAATGGGCGATTTAATCGCCGCTCGAATTTAACAGGAGGAACACCATAATGAAAAGTGATAACGTAACAAAGGGAACGCGGCAGGCGCCGCACAGGTCGCTGTTTAACGCTCTTGGGCTCACCAAGGAGGAGATGAACCGTCCCCTGATCGGAATCGTAAGTTCTTATAATGAAATCGTGCCGGGTCATATGAACCTGGATAAAATAACAGAGGCTGTGAAGCTGGGTGTCGCCATGGCGGGCGGCACGCCGAGAGTTTTTCCGGCGATCGCGGTATGTGATGGCATCGCGATGGGCCATGAAGGCATGAAGTACTCTCTGGTGACCCGCGACCTGATCGCGGATTCCACAGAGGCGATGGCAATCGCGCATCAGTTCGACGCGCTGGTCATGATCCCGAACTGCGATAAGAACGTTCCGGGACTTTTAATGGCGGCGGCGAGAGTGAACGTGCCGACGATTTTCGTAAGCGGCGGCCCGATGCTCGCGGGACATATTGACGGGCGTAAGCGCAGTCTTTCCAGTATGTTTGAGGCGGTCGGCGCCTACGACGCGGGGAAGATCACGGAAGATGAGCTGGAGGAATTCGAGAATAAAGTCTGCCCGACCTGCGGTTCCTGTTCCGGNATGTNNACGGCGAACAGCATGAACTGTCTCACTGAGGTGATCGGCATGGGCCTTAAAGGCAATGGCACGATTCCCGCGGTGTATTCCGAGAGAATCCGTCTCGCGAAGATGGCGGGCATGCAGATTATGAAATTACTGGAACAGAATATCCGCCCGCGTGACATCATGACGAAGGCGGCGTTTGAGAACGCGCTTACCGTGGATATGGCGCTTGGCTGCTCCACGAATACAATGCTGCATTTACCGGCGATTGCCCGTGAGGCGGGAGTGGAGATCAACGTGGATATCGCGAACGATTTCAGCGCGCGCACGCCGAACCTCTGCCATCTGGCGCCGGCAGGCCCGACTTATATGGAGGATCTGAATGAGGCTGGCGGCGTTTACGCTGTCATGAACGAGCTCACGAAGAAAAACCTGCTCCATTTGGATTGTATGACCGTTACCGGCAAAACAGTTGGCGAGAACATTAAGAATTGCGTGAACATGAACACGGAGGTTATTCGCCCGATCGACAATCCCTACAGCGAGATCGGCGGACTGGCGATTCTGAAAGGCAATCTGGCGCCGGATTCCGGTATTGTGAAGCGTTCCGCTGTCGTGCCGGAGATGATGGTTCATACAGGGCCCGCGCGGGTCTTTGATTGTGAGGAAGACGCGTTAGACGCGATTACCAGCGGCAAGATCGTGGCCGGCGATGTTGTCGTGATTCGCTATGAGGGACCCAAAGGCGGCCCGGGTATGCGCGAGATGCTGAATCCTACGTCCGCGATAGCCGGAATGGGACTGGGCTCATCGGTCGCGCTTATTACCGACGGAAGATTCAGCGGCGCGTCAAGGGGCGCTTCCATCGGACATGTTTCACCGGAAGCGGCTGTCGGAGGCCCGATCGCGCTTGTGGAAGAGGGCGACCTGATTGAAATCAATATCCCGGAGAATTCTCTCAATATGAAAGTTTCCGATGAAGAGCTCGCGAAGAGAAAAGAAGCTTGGAAGCCGCGCGAGCCGAAGATTACGACCGGTTACATGGCTCGTTACACAGCGATGGTAACGTCCGGAAACCGGGGCGCTGTGCTGGAGGTGCCGAAATGCAATTAACAGGCGCCGAGATTGTAATAGCGTGCTTAAAAGAACAAGGAGTCGATACTGTCTTCGGTTATCCGGGCGGCGCGATTCTCAATGTATATGACGCTTTATATAAACATCAGAATGAGATTCGTCATATCCTGACATCCCATGAACAGGGTGCCGCGCACGCGGCGGATGGCTACGCGAGAGCGACCGGTAAAGTCGGCGTCTGCTTCGCGACAAGCGGGCCCGGCGCGACCAATCTGGTCACCGGTATCGCGACGGCTTACATGGATTCCGTGCCGATTGTCGCGATTACGTGCAACGTGAACGCCGGTCTCCTTGGGAAGGACAGTTTTCAGGAAATCGATATCGCGGGTATCACGATACCAATAACGAAACATAATTTTATTGTCAAGGACGTCAAAGACCTGGCGAAGGTGATCCGCAGAGCGTTTCGAATCGCGGGAAGCGGCCGGCCGGGCCCCGTCCTGATTGATATTACGAAGGACGCGACCGCGGCTAAGACAGAATATGTTCCGGAGAAGCCGGAGGCCTCGCGTCCGGTCACAAACACAATTAAAGATGAGGATATTGAGAAAGCAGTTCAGCTGATCGAGCACGCCAGAAGGCCTTATATTCTGACCGGAGGCGGAAGCGTGATTTCCGGGGCGAGCGCGGAGCTTAAACGGTTCGCGGAGCTTATTCAGGCTCCTGTGGCGGATACTTTGATGGGGAAAGGCGCTTTTGACGGTCACAACGCGCTTTATACAGGCATGCTGGGCATGCATGGCACGAAGACTTCTAATTTCGGCGTTTGCGAGTGTGATCTTCTGATCGTGATCGGAGCGAGATTCAGTGACCGCGTGACAAGCAACACGAAGAAGTTTATTCGTCACGCGAGGATTCTGCAGATCGATATCGACCCGGCGGAAATCAACAAAAACGTTCTCGTTCACGCAAGCGTGATCGGGGACATCAATGAGGTTCTTAAGCGTCTGAACGCGGCGCTTAAGCAGGAAAATCACGACGAGTGGCTTGGCGAAATAGCGGATTACAAGAAGAAATATCCGATGGTCTATCCGGGCAAGAACCTGACAGGACCCTTCGCGGTGGAAGAAATCTATCGTCAGACCAAGGGCGAGGCGATCATCACGACAGAGGTCGGTCAGCACCAGATGTGGGCGGCGCAGTACTATACTTACACGAACCCCAGAACGTTTCTTACCTCAGGCGGCCTGGGCACAATGGGCTATGGCCTTGGCGCCGCGATCGGAGCCAAAGCGGGGCTGCCGGACAAAACAGTGATCAATGTGGCCGGCGATGGCTGTTTCCGCATGAATATGAATGAGCTCGCGACCGCGGTAAGACATCAGATTCCCGTAATCGAGATCATTATTGATAACCGAGTGCTGGGTATGGTCCGTCAATGGCAGACTCTGTTTTATGATAAACGTTATTCCGCGACAGTACTGGATGACGGCGTGGACTACGTGGGCATCGCGAAAGCGATGGGCGCGGAAGCGGAACGAGCGACGACAAGAGAGGAATTTCAGACGGCGCTTTCCCGGGCGCTTCATTCGGATAAGCCGTTCCTGATTGACTGTCAGGTCGACCCCGATGACAAGGTATGGCCTATGGTGGCTCCAGGTGCCTCAATCAATGAAATCGTTGACGAAAAAGACATATAGCGCGCGTAAAGCTGGATTTGACGGGAGCGCCCTGAAGTGGATCGCTATAGTAACAATGGTGATCGACCATATCGGCGCTTCTGTTCTTCTGAATGTATTAGGACAGCTCGGCTCCGACCGCCTTTTCTGGGGCCTTGACAGACAAAAGCTGTATATTGTCTATGAGCTGCTCCGTTATATTGGGAGGGTCTCGTTCCCGATTTTCTGCTTTCTGTTGGTAGAAGGCTTCTTTCACACGCGCGACAGGCGGAAATACGCGGTTCGTCTTTTGATTTTCGCTTTTGTTTCCGAGATTCCCTTTGATCTCGCTTTTGAGCTGAAATGGTGGGACCCGAGTCATCAGAACGTGATGTTCACGCTTTTTATCGGGCTTGTGACCATTGCTTTGATGGATCGTTTCCGCGGGAATTTTCCGCGTCAGGCGTTGATCGCCGCCGCGGGCGCTTTTCTGGCCTGGTTTTTGAAGACCGATTATGACTGGCTGGGAGTTGTGACGATAACGGTACTGTATCTTTTTCATGATAATCCGAGCGGCCGCTGTATCGCGGGCGCGCTGTCCGTCGCCTGGGAACTGCCGGCGCCGCTCGCTTTTATACCGGTTTATTTCTATAACGGGGAGAGAGGAAGAGGCCTGAAGTACTTTTTCTACGTGTTCTACCCGGCCCATCTTCTGGTGTTTTATTTTATTACGAAAAGCGCGCTGGCGCGCTTATAACACGCGCGGGCGCTCAAAACCGCCGGGATTTTAGGAGGAAGTGTAATGGAAGCTTTTGTGAACCAATTTTTTGATGAGATGAACACGACCGCCAAAAGCGCCGCCGGCTTCTGTATGAAGGTGATTCTGGCGCTGATTATCTTTTTCATTGGCGTTAAGCTGATCCATTGGGTACGAAATATAGCAAAGCGTTCTCTTGGCCGGATCAACGCGGATGAAGGCGTGACGAAGTTCATCGACAACTCGATACGGATCATACTTTATATTATATTGATTCTGGTCATTCTGAGCTTTTTCGGCGTGCAGCCGGCGACGATCGCGGCGATTCTCGCTTCCGCCGGTCTGGCTCTGGGCATGTCCATCCAGGGAAG
>JGI20225J20221_1002738_pt1 | contig 12199 bp, 11 predicted proteins | sample BioMet4_FD_20221 | JGI IMG/M metagenome (IMG submission 20221) | reverse complement strand
CGAATACATCTGGTTGACCTGGGAAGTGATCATCGGTTCCGGAACGTCGATTTCGGATGCTGCGATCAGCTTGTCAACTGCCGCATTTTCCTTCGCGGTCTTCGCTTCCGCTTCCTTCTTCTCGGTCAGATGCTTCTCGACGTCTTTCTTATATTCATCCAGAGAATCGAACTCGGAAACATCCTTCGCGAAATCGTCATTGATTTCCGGAAGCTCCTTCTTCTGGATTTTGTGTACGACGCATTTGAAGACAGCGTCCTTGCCGGCAAGTTCCTTAGCCTGATATTCTTCCGGGAACTTGACATTGACGTCTTTCTCTTCTTCAAGCTTCACGCCGATCAGCTGCTCTTCGAAGCCCGGAATGAACATGCCCGAACCGATTGTAAGTTCCTGGTTCGTTCCCTTGCCGCCGTCAAACGGAGTTCCGTCAACAGAGCCTTCATAATCGAGCGTGACGATATCGCCGTTCTCGACCGGGCGGTCATCCACATCGACCATGCGGGAGTTCTTATCCTGCTCCTTCTTGATTTCCTCTTCAATTTCCTTCGGATCGACTTTGATCTCGGTCTTCGGAACTTCGAGTCCGCGGTACTCGCCGAGCTTGACGTCCGGCTTCAGCGCGACTTCCGCCGTGTAAATGAACGGCTTGCCTTTCTCAATCTGCGTGACATCGATTTCCGGCTGGGAAACGACTTCCACGCCGCTTTCTTCGACAGCTTTTCCGTAATTCTCATTGATGCAGATATTTGCCGCATCTTCATAGAAGACGCTCGGGCCGTACATGCGCTCGATCATTTGCAGCGGCGCATGGCCTTTGCGGAATCCTGGCAGGGAAATCTTGTTCTTGTCTTTATTGTAGGCTTTCTGAATCGCCTGATCGAACTCCTCTGCCGGGACTTCGATAGTCAGTTTCGCCATGTTGTGCTCTAAACGATCTACTTTTACGCTCATGAAATCTGTTCTCCTTTAATAAAGTGCTAATGTGTAAGTATAACATAGTCAATGCTGAAAAACAATGCTTCCTGCCACACGATCCGATGTTTCCCTGCCTTCCAGCTCCTCTGCCAGCTTCAGCGCAAAAGGAACTGCCGTACCGACTCCGCGGCTGGTAATGACATTTCCGTCGACGACAACCTTCTTGCCCTGCTCGACCTCTGCACCCGTAAGTTGGTTTTCCAGTCCCGGATAGCAGGTTGCCTTTCTGCCCTCCAGGATTCCGAGCGCCCCGAGGACTGTCGGAGCCGCGCAGATTGCCGCGACTTTTTTCTTTTTCTTTCCGGCAAATACCTTCAGGAGCTTCTTCAGCCCTTCATGCTGTCCCAAATACGTCGTGCCCGGCTGTCCGCCCGGCAGAACGAGAAGATCAACGTCATCGTATTTCATCTGGCTAAACAGAACGTCCGCATTGATCCGGATGTTGCTGCGTCCGACCAGATCCAGGGAGTCGCTGATCGAGACCATCTTCGTCTCGATGCCGGCCCGGCGGAGGATATCCACAACCGTAAGGGCTTCAACTTCTTCGAAACCATCGGCAAAGAAAACGCACGCTTTACTCATCTTCATTTCCCCCTTGTCCTTCAGAATTATAACACCCGATCCTCGGCAAATGCAATGGAACAGAGCCGTCTTTTGCGCTATAATCAATACATTAAGCACCTGAAAGGAGAACCGCCGTGGAAATCGAACGCAAATTTCTTATTTCCGCTCCTCCTGCCGGTCTCGGGAAATGCAGCCGGCACCTGATTGAGCAGGGTTATCTCAGCACCTCGCCGGTCGTCCGGATCCGCCGTGAAGACGAAACCTACTACCTGACCTACAAGGGCGAAGGTCTCATGGCACATGAAGAATACAACCTGCCGCTGAACGCGGAGTCATACGAACATCTCAAGGAAAAAATCGACGGCTGCCTCATTTCCAAAACGAGATATCTCGTTCCGTACAAGGACGGGCTGACGATCGAGCTGGATCATTTCCGTTCACCGCACGAAGGGCTCTATCTTGCCGAAGTGGAATTTCCGAGCATCGAAGACGCGGAGAATTTCGTCCCGCCGGAATGGTTCATCAAAGACGTGACAGACGATCCCTCCTATCATAATTCCACCATGTCAAAAGAATAACCTTCAGCGGAAATAATTCCGCCGGACAAAAAACGGGGCAGGCCTTTCAGCCTGTCCCGCTGCGTTTCAGTTCATAGAAATGATTACCGATTGCTGTTTTTTCTGCGGTTCATCATCACCGCAAACCAGATGCCGACAATGGATGCAGAGATTGCCATCAGTATAATATAAAGCATTGCATTCGTCGTATCTCCTGTCCGCACGGATGAAGTTGACGCCGTGACTGTTGAAGATGCATTCGTCGTCACATTTGAAACCGTCGTTGTAGATTCCGTCGTGTTGTTCGTCGTGGAAGACGTCGACGGCGTCTCCGCATCCAGCATGACCAGCTTGCCGCTGCTGCTGAGTGCCGGCGAGGTTACCGTGCCGTCGCTTGCAACCGTAAAGGTTATATCGCCTGCCAGCTGATAACCGTCCGGTGCGGAAACTTCATGCAGTGTATAGGTTCCCTGTACAAGATCAGATACCGTGTAGCTCTGGTTCGCAGCTGTCGTCCAGCTTGCAACGACTGAGCCGGCTGCATTCGTGACGATCATCTGTGCTCCGGCGATTTCAATGCCGCTTGCATTTACCTTGCTGACCGTGATGGAACCGTTCTTCGGTGAGCCGTTATTCTTCGGTGTCGGAGTCGGTGAAGGCGTCGGCGTTGTCGATGTCTTATCGATCATCACGATTGCCTTGGTCGTTGTCTCGCCGCCGTAGGTTGTGCTGCCGTCGCCGTTAATGATGAATTCGATATCATCAGCCTTTTCATAGCCGTCCGGTGCGGATAATTCGCGGATTGCATATTGCCCAGGCGTAAGACCGGAAACGGTATGATCCTTTCCGTCTGTCGTCCATTCTGTTCCCGCAACTTCAAGATTCGTGTCTGTATTTACGATAACCAGCTTGGCTCCCTCAACGGCTGCTCCTGTTGCATTTACCTTACTGACAGTAACGGAACCGGTGGCCGGAGCGGAATGATGATTGACCGTATGGGTATTCGTAATGTCTACGCTGTATCCTGATTTCGGATCTGTCACTTTGGAAACCGTCATGCCCACAGTATATCCCGCAACATCGTCTTCCTTTACAGAATATTTAATTGCGGTGCCGTTTGAATATACCGGAAGATTATCGAATACGTCTGTCCAGCTGTTATCATTGTTTAATGTAACTTGCTTACCTGTGTCCTTTTCATCCGCAAGCAGGTGAATGGTAACGGTTGACGGACGGATACCGTCCTGGTTATTTTCGTCGTCCCATGCCTTCGTGACCTTCACTGAGGTCGTGTCCGGCGTGTGGGTGTTTGTAACGGTGTATCCGNCAGCCGCACTTCCCGTGACTGCTGCCGTATAGCCGTCAAACCGCATTCTCGGTGACCGTAATAGGCGATTGCCTTGCCCGTCTTTGTCTTGGCGAGTCCCCGCTTTGTGAATTCCGCCTTCCAGCTGTTGTCGGCATTCAGGTCAGCTGTTCTTCCAGTCTCCTGGCCATCTGCAAGCAGCTTCACCGTGACGGACGCCGGGCGGCTGCCGTCCTGGTTGTTTCCGTCGTCCCATGCCTTCGTGACCTTCACTGAGGTCGTTTCCGGTGTATGGGTGTTCGTGACGGTGTATCCGCCAGCCGCACTCCCCGTGACTGCTGCCGTATAGCCGGTGACTTCACCCTCAGCGACCGTATATTCGATTGTCTTTCCGGCGTTGTTCTTAGCGAGCCCTGTGAATTCCGCCTTCCAGCCGTTCGTTGCAGTCAGATTCTCTGTTTTTCCGGTGTCTACGCCATCTGCAAGAAGCTTCACCGTGACAAACGCCGGGCGGATGCCGTCCTGATTGTTTCCGTCGACCCATACCTTTGTGACTTTAACTGAAGTCGTGTTGGCAGAAGTATTTGTTATTACACTTCCATCTTCATTGTAAGTAACTGTGTATGTCTTACCATTCAGCGAGATCGTGCCGCCATTTTCTACAGCAGAATTATTGCTTATTTCTTTTGCAGAGTATGTATAAGCATTTCCATCTGAATCTTTTTTAAGCAATCCGGACCATGTATAATAAAAGTCTCCATCTGCGTTCGGAGCAACATTTACTGCATCACCATATGGTTCAGACTTGCCGTTAACAGTTTGATATAATTGAACTGCAATACTTGTCGGAAGTATTGTCTTATCTGTAACGCCAGACCAAACCTTCTTTATCGTAAATGTTGTTGTACTTGGTCCAGGTAAAGTATGGTTATGATAATGCCATTCGCCTGCTTCTTCAAAATCATTGCAAACAAGAATGCCACCACAGCCGCTTCCATTCTTATAGGTTGCTCTGGGTGCAATAATAATCCCAGCAAAACCTATGGCATCCGAATCTATCGTGCCGGAATAATCGCCAAAATTAAAAATTACAGATGTGCATAATGTATCTGCGTTCGTTGATGTGTCAGCAGCTATATCAGCTGAACTTGTTCCATTAAGTTTATATCTGCCAAGATAAAATGTATTTGCATCTGTAGGTAAAATATTAATAACCAATATCTGTTTTCCTGCAGATAAGCCAACACTTAATTTATCATTTTGTATACCTGATCCGGAATAATTAGTCACATAAACACCAGGTGTACTTGTCTTATCGCTTACATCAATTGTCAAATTATCACCAGAGACTGATGGTTCATTATTATTCGAATCTTTAACATTTTTCAAAGCTGCAAAATTCGCACCAATTGCTGTAATGACAGAAGCAACATCAAAATTTTTAAGTTCGATATTTGTTCCAGTAACGTGGTCACTCGGAATCACGCTATTATCAGACTGATATGTTGCCCATGCAGCATCTCCAAGATAAACGTTTGCCGGAGGTGTTTTAAAACGCAGCGTTGTATTCTTTCCAAGAGTACCAAAATAATTATTTCCGCCTTCGTTAACATTTCCAAAATTTCTACTTACTCCAAGATCTGCGCTAGATGCTGTATAAGTCCCGGCCATATAATTGGTTTCAGTATCAGTGCCAATATTATTAACAGTATTGGCAACGACTCCATAGCCATAGCCTTCACCCAAAGCGTTATTAACATCAAAATCCGTTTTAACTACTGTTCCGCTTGTAACCGACATCATCGCATATACCGACATACTGTCTGTCGTAAATGATACCTGGTCTGCTCCGTTCGTATCCAGTGCCGCCACGTTGCCGACAACTTCCGGCTGCACATCGCCTGCGCTGATATTCGTTGCATCGGCAGTCTTGTCAACAGAGTCCGCAACCGCGTCAGTCAGAGGAAGATGGACAACCTTGACACCGTCTGCGGAATCCGCACCGAGTTCTTCGGTTGCCTGCTTCTGTTTCAGCGTTACAGAAACGCTGACCGTACCGGATGCCGGTTCGTATTCCTGCGTTTCACCGGCAATGGCCTGGCCATTGGCATCAAGCTTGTTTCCGATAAAAGCAACATCATAGAGAAGCGTATTGTTTTCATCGTAGGAAGAAGCTCCGCCGATTGCGGAAGCGTTGCTGTTCAGCGCCTGCATGTAAGCGTCATAATTGTATGCCGTGCTGTCCTTTGTAACCGGCGTAACAACCAGCTGGGCATCGTCCGGAATGGCTGCTGCATCCGTCAGAGTTGCCGTGACGGAAATGCTGCTGTCTTCATATGTATAAACGGTCTTGCTCGGCTCAGCTGCCGCAGAAGAAGCTGCTGATGAAACTGCTGCCGAACTGTCTGCTGTACTGGCCGCTGACGTGCCTGCAGCAGAACTGTCGGATGTGCTCCCTGCTGCGGAACTGCTGTCGGATGTGCTTTCTACTGCGGAGCTGCTGCCGGATGCATCATTTGCCGTGCTGTCTGCAGCTGCAGCCGCGGCTGCCTTACTGTCTGTATCAGTCGAATCATCAGAGGAAACATTCTGGTCTTTGCCGGCAGTCCCCGAATCGGAGGACGTATCAGTTAAGTTCAGCTGACTTCCTCCTTCTTCAGTGTCAGCAGCGGCTGCTGCTGTTTCGGTTGTCGTGCCTGAGTCTTCCGCAAGCGTCGGCATGATATCNGCCGCGTTGGAAGCCAGAAGGGCCACGATTCCGATTACTGCCATTGCGCGTTTCCAGAATGTGTTCTTCATTGTTTTTCTCCTCTTTCTTACTTTGTTGCCTTAAACGTTTTCGCAAAACAGTGCAAAAAAAATTAACTTTACTCTAAAACAGCCAGAAATCCCCCTCTTATAAGTAAAGACGTTCAGAAAATCCGCCTTTGCTCAGGAAAAATGGTACTTAAAACGTTTTCGTGACATTCTTTAAATTTTCGTATTCGTTTTAGTATGATTCTGACAATTTCTTTGGATTCTAGCACTTTATTCTTCCATATTCAAGTGAATGCTCACAAGAAAATGACAATATTTCCCGAAATGTTTCGGAATTTCGCATAAAAAGAAACTTTTTCATTTCTTATATTTTTGCATAAAAAAGCCGCCCGAAACGGGCGGCACAGTTTCCTGCTGATCTTACATCTTTCTTGATTTTTCCGTACAGGCGCGAAGCGCATCCATGACGGTTCCGGCAAAGCCGTCCTCTTCAAGGACCTGGACGCCTTCAATCGTCGAGCCGCCCGGACTGCAGACTGCATCTTTGAGTTCTCCCGGATGCTGTCCGGTGGCAAGAACCATTTTCGCGGAGCCGAGAACTGCCTGCGATGCAAAATGCAGGGCCATTTTCCGCGGCATTCCGTCCGCAACCGCTGCATCGGCCATCGCTTCGATAAACAGGTAGACGAACGCCGGGCTGCATCCGGAAACCGACCCGACAACATCCATCAGTTTTTCCGGAACCTCTTCCGCCTCACCGAACGAATTCAGAATTGACAGAACTGTTTTTTTATCCGCTGCTTTTACATGGGAGTTGACGCAGAAACCCGTAATGCCTTCGCCGACCATTGCCGGCGTATTCGGCATTGCACGCACGATTTTCTTATCGCTTCCGAGGAAGCCTTCCAGCGTATCCAGCGTCCTGCCGGCCGCAATGGAAAGGATGATCTGTTTTTCCGTAAGGGAGCCCGCGATTTCGGGAAGCACTTCGCCGAACATCTGCGGCTTCACAGCCAGCACGACGATATCCGCACCCTCGCAGGCTTTCTGATTGTCGGAAATGGTGCGGATTCCGAAATTTTCTTCTGCACGTTCGAGGCTTTTCTGTGTCTTTGCCGTCGCCGTGATGTCTTTTGCACCGCACGTCTTCTTTTTAAGAAGACCTCCGATGATTGCCGAAGCCATATTCCCGCAGCCAATGAATGCAATCTTCATTTCCCGCATCCTCCGTCGTTACCGAATCCGCTGCTCTTTTCTGCAGCATTCTGCATTTCCGTGTTCTGCTGTTTTAAAAATTCCCTACCGCGCGATTCCGCCGGCCGTCATGATGTCTGCACTGACATACTGGCGCTCGTTCGTTCCGAAGGAACCCGTGCTTAAATAATCCATCAGTTCATCTGCCGCCGTTTTGGCCAGCGTCTCTGCCGGCTTCACGATCGAAGCGGCAACCTGTCCGGAACTGATCAGCGTCTCAATCATGTCTCCGTCGCCGCAGACGCAGTAGACCTGCATATCGTCCCTGCCCGCTGCCTTGATTGCTTCAAGGCCGGACAGCGTTTCCAGTTCATTGTAGCAGATCAGCACGGCCGCACCGGGATTGTTCTGCAGCAGCGCGGCAATCTTCGTCCTGGCGCCTTCGGAATCGTATTCATCTTCCGTAGCTGATTCCGCCAGCGTGACATCCGGAAATGCCGCCATTGCATCTTCAAATGCAGCCATGGCATCCGTTGCCCGGACATCGCCCGATGCACCGGCCAGTTCAATGTAAGCAGTCTTATGGTTGCGGTTCTTTGCAAAGACCTGGGCCAGGACCGGGACATTTGAGAAACGGTCCGTCAGGATCTGTGCCTCCGCAACGCCTGCCACTTCAATTCCGGTATTGATCAGGAATGTCGGAATGCCGGCATCCTTTGCTTTCTGAATGGAAGCAGTCGTCTCATCGCCTTCGACATTGTCGCAGATAATTGCCGCGGCATCCGTCTCGATTGCCTCGTCAAATGCTTCCGTCTGTTTCTCCATGCTGTTTCCGTGCGTCCGGACGGCAACCGTATATCCCTTGCCTTCAACGCCTGCCCGGATGATGGCAGCTTCCGTTGCACAGGAGCCGGCATCCGACGGCAGGATCGCATAAATCACGGAATCCTCGTCCGTCGAAGAACTGATCATCGAAGAATTCGATTCAATGGAAACACCGGCGGAATCTTCTGCTCCGGAAGTTCCGGATACCGCTTCCGTTCCGGATGTCATGGAAACATCCGCCGCAGAAACCGGCTCAGGCGTCACGGCAGCAGAAACAGGAACCTCTCCGGTTCCGACCATTTCAGAAACTTCTTCAGGCGCAACAACATCCGAATCATTTCCGGACACTGTCTGGACCGGAGCACTGCAGCCTGTCAGGAGGACCGCAAACGCAAGGGCCAGTGATGCGGCACCCGCAATGAACTTATTCGTCAAAGATAGAACCTCCCCTTGAAACCCCTTTGTTTCGGGTAACAGATATTGTATCACAACCTGTCAAGAAAGGACAGAAATTGGATTCCGGGAGGAAAATTATCGTAAAAATGGATAAACAATCAGAAGTGCAGCCAGGAGAATTGTGCAGAAAGACCATGCAATCAGGGAAAACGGACGCATCTGCCGCTTCTCGACTTCATCCATCGCTGCGACAGCCATGCGCGGCCGGATCGGCGAATAGCGGACAGGAATAGTGTCTCCGCTGCGAATATACGGCATCTGTATTCCGTTCTTCTGTTTGAAGCGTGCCGGGATCGTAAACTGTTTCCGGATCTTCTCTCCGCCCTGCGGCGTATATTCAAGAGTGGCAATATAATCACAGGAGACACTGTATTCCTTGTCGCCTTTCTGGAAATTCGCAAGGAAAAAGCGCCGCAGCCCGATTGCGACCGTGTAATCGACGGAAATGACAGCCGCCTTTGTTTCCGTGCCGCCGGTATGAAGTTTCCTGATCAGAAGAACATTCAGCAGACTGTACAGCGACAGCAGGAACGCTATGATGAATATGGCATAGAAAAGAATGATTCCCATCGTTTTCTCCCGTCGTAAACATACGAAACCGTCCGGTCTTTTTCAGGCCGGACGGCAGTTTGTTTTATTTCCTGAAGCTTACTCAACCAATGCACAGGACACGAAATGATTCGGCCTGATTTCACGAAGCACAGGATCTTTCTCCTTGCACTTCTCCGTGCAGACATCGCAGCGGGCATAGAAACGGCACTCATCCGGCAGATTGATCGGCGACGTAATTTCACCCCGGAGCAGCTGACGCTTCGGCTTGTCTTTTCCGACGATCGGCAGCGGTATGGCCGAAAGCAGGGCCTTGGTGTAAGGATGCAGCGGATGATCGAAGATATCATCCGACGGAGCCTTTTCCACCAGTTTCCCCAGATACATGACCGCAATGTCATCAGAGAAATATTTGACAACCGAAAGGTCATGCGTAATGAAAATGTAAGTCAGGCCGAGATCCTTCTGCAGCTGTTTCAGCAGGTTCAGGATCTGCGCCTGAATGGAAACATCCAGTGCGGAAACAGGTTCGTCGCAGACGATCAGCTTCGGTTCCAGAGCCAGGGCTCTTGCCACGCCGATTCTCTGCCGGCGACCGCCGTCCAGTTCGTGCGGATAGGTATTGACATACCGGGAAGCCAGTCCGACGATTTCCATCAGCTCTAGCGTCCTTTTCTCGATGCCGGCATTATCATGGATCAGATGGTATTCCCTGATGGGCTCGCTGATCAGCTGGCTGACGGATTTACGCGGGTCGAGCGAGGAAAACGGATCCTGGAAAATGATCTGCATTTCCTTGCGCAGCGGACGCATCTGCCGGACGCTGTATTTCGTGATGTCCTTTCCGTCGAAAATAATTTTCCCGCTGGTCGGTTCGATCAGCTTCAGGATGGTCCTGCCGGTCGTCGATTTTCCGCAGCCGGACTCTCCGACGATTCCCAGCGTCTTGCCCTGTTCGATTTCAAAGCTGATCCCGTCGACCGCATGGAGCTGGCCCTTGGGCGTATTGAAATATTTCGTAAGGTTCTCTACTTTCAGAAGTACATTATTTGGCATTTTGGTTCCTCCTCAGACGGAAGTCCGGGTCGTCATACGCACAGCAGGCCGTGAAATGAGTCGGGCCGTCAAAGTTGCGCAGCGGCGGCATTGCTTTCTGGCACTTATCGCTCGCGTACGGGCACCGGGGTGCGAAGACGCAGCCCTTCGGAAGATCCATCGGGTTCGGCATCATACCGTGGATAGGCTGCAGCTCTTCGCCGCGCGCCTTCAGGTTCGGAAGAGAATCAAAGAGTCCTTCCGTATACGGATGCCTCATGCTGTTGAAGACTTCGTCAGCGGTGCCTCTTTCAATGATATGGCCCGCATACATGACCGCCACCTCGTCGCAGATTTCAGCGATGACACCGAGGTCATGCGTAATCAGGATCATGGACATGTCACGTCCGACAATCAGTTCTTTCATCAGTTCCAGCACCTGTGCCTGAATCGTGACGTCCAGGGCAGTCGTCGGCTCATCGGCCAGAAGCAGTTTCGGCTTGCAGGCCAGTGCGATGGCGATGACGACACGCTGTTTCATGCCGCCGGAGAACTGGTGCGGATAGTCTTTGGCCCGTCCTGCGTCAATGCCGACCATTTCCAGCATTTCCTTCGCGCGGTTCATTGCTTCCGCTTCTGAAACATCATTATGAAGCGCAATGGCTTCGGCGATCTGCTCGCCGACCGGAACGACCGGGTTCAGTGCCGTCATCGGGTCCTGGAAAATCATGGCAACTTCATTGCCTCTCATTTTTTCCAGTTCCTTCGGACTCATCTTCAGGACGTCTTCGCCGTCAAGGACGATGCTGCCCTGCTTGATGACACCCGGCGGATTCGGAACCAGGTTCAGGATTGACAGTGCCGTCGTTGTTTTCCCGGCTCCCGTTTCACCGACCAGTCCGAGCGTATGCCTGCGGGCAACCGAAAGATCGATTCCATTTACCGCTTCGACCGTGCCGTCGTCCGTTTCATAATGAACAACAAGATCTTTAATTTCAAGAAGGTTATTCTCAGATGCTTCCATGCTGTTCACTCCTTATCTCTTCAGTTTTGGATCGATCGCGTCGCGCAGACCGTCGCCCAGAAGGTTCAGCGCCAGCACTGTAAACATAATGGCCAGTCCGGGGAATACGCACATATAAGCGTTGGTCCTCATGTACTCACGTCCCTCCGACAGCATCGCGCCCCACTNCGGCGCCGGTGCCGGTACACCGATTCCAAGGAAAGAAAGTGAAGAGGCGGAAATGATTGTCGTGCCGATCAGCAGTGTAATCTGGACAATGATCGGCGAGAGGCAGTTCGGAAGAATATGCTTGATAATGATCTTCCAGGTAGGAAGGCCTATGGAATAGGCTGATTCCACATATTCCTCCCCACGTATGGTCATGACAGAAGCCCTTGTGATTCTTGCGAAGTTTGTTGCCGCGTAGACGCACAGGGCAATCAGCAAGGTCAGCGTGCTCGCACCGAAAAGGGAAACGATGATGACAGCGACCATGATATTCGGGACGGCGTAAAGGACATCCGTGATACGCATGATCAGGTCATCGATGAAGCCCCCGTGGAAGCCTGCGATGGAACCGAGAATGACTCCGATGATCAGGCCGAGACCAACGGCGCCGCAGCTGATGGTCAGTGAATATTTCGCGCCGTACAGGATCCTGTAAAGGATATCCCTGCCGACCTGATCTGTTCCCAGAAGATGCTGTGCACTGGGTCCCTGCAGACGCTGGGAAATATTCTGGCCGATGATGTCTTTGTCATAATTGAAATAGAAGCTGCTGAAAATCGTAACTGCAATCAGCAAAATAAAGAAAATCAGGCCGATGATGGCGCCTTTGTTCTTCTTCAGCCGTCTCCAGGTTTCAGCTCCCATGGAACGGCTTTTATACACCTTTTCTGATGTATCTTTCTTAACAGCTACCATTGCCATATTCTCATCATCCCTTCTTAACGTACTGTGCTTTGATACGCGGATCGA
>JGI20225J20221_1001113_pt1 | contig 12207 bp, 16 predicted proteins | sample BioMet4_FD_20221 | JGI IMG/M metagenome (IMG submission 20221) | reverse complement strand
ATGTCACCCTCCCCTTTCCATGACTACTCGTGACGCTCGAGGAACTCCTCCACCGTCGCGTTGTAGAGGTCCTTCTGCTCCACATGCACGTTGTGCGTGCCATTCTTGAAGAGCGCCCACTCGCAGCCCGGGATGCGGTCCACGACCTGCTTGGCGATATAGGGCGTGCACTCGTCGGCCTCGCCTGACGTGAAGAGCGTCGGGATGCAAATGCGATGCAGATCATCGGTGATGTCCCAACCAGAGAGCCTGCCCGTGACCACGAACTCGCTCTTGCCCTGCATGAACTCGTAGAGCTCGCGGCCCGGCTCGTCGGCGGGACGCACGTAGGCGGGGTCGAGCTCGTCATCGAGCTGTGCCTGCACGTGACGACGGTAGTACTCGTTGCTCGCCGTCTTCACCTCGGGCCGGTCATAGTCGCCGTCGGCGTCGGCCTGGATGAGCGCCTCCCGCATGTCCTCGGGCAGGTAGCTGCGAAGGCGTGCCGCCTCCTCGAGCCAGAGGTCGAGAGACGCCGGTCCGCTCGCCACGACCATCGACGCGATGCCCGACGGACGATGCGTGGCGTACTGCATGGCGAGCATGCCGCCCCACGACTGGCCGAGAACGTGAACCCGGTCGAGACCGAGCGCACGGCGCACCTCGACGAGCTCCTCCTCGGCAAACTCGGCACTCCACCTGTCGGGCAGCGGCGGACAGGGTGACTTGCCGCAGCCGAGCGCGTCGTAGTAGACCACGGCACGACCGTAGCTCTCGGCTATGCCGTCAAGCGAGCTGATGTAGTTGTACGCGGCGCCAGGACCGCCGTGGATGCAGAGCAGCGGCAGGCGACCCTGCGCACATTTCCCCACGATACGGTAGTAGGTCTGGTAGCCGGCAAACGCGACGTAGCCCTCCGTGACGTCCATGCGCATTCCTAGAAGCCAGCGAGGACGGTGGCATCCAGGCGCTCGACGGTGGCGACCGCCACGGCCGCGGCCTCCTCGACGTCGTCCAGCGCGCAGATGGCGGTGCCTGCGTGGATGTAGCGACAGGGCACGCCGGCGATGACCGACGGCACGTCCAGCATGTGGGCAGGACCGCCATCGGTGCCACCGCCCTCGCGCACCGAAGTCTGGCAGCGCAGCCCCGCCTCCTGGGCGCACGCGAGAACGAAGCGCTGGAAGCGCGGGTGCGTGATCATGCAGCAGTCGAAGTAGCGAAACATCGGTCCCTTGTGAAACGCGGTCTGGACGTCGTCGGGAATGGTGAAGGTGTCATCGGCGGGGCATCCCTCGAAGCCGAACATCAGCGCCGGCCCGAAGTGACGGACGGCGGCGGAGACACCACGCTCCCCGACCTCCTCCATGGACGAGACGGAGGCGACGACGTCAAACGGCAGGTCATCTCGACGCGCAAGCTCGCGGAGGGCGAGAAGCTCTGCAGTGACGCCGGCGCGACAGTCGAACGCCTTGCCGATGGCGACGCCCGTCTCGGGGTCGTAGGTGAAGTTCGTGGCGGGCACCACGGGCTCGCCCATGCCCATGTGGAAGGTCTCGATGGCCTCCTCCTTGGAGGTGGCACCGATGTCGAGGATCATCTGGACGTCGCCCGAGGCCTTCTCGGCAGCGGACATGAAGTGGGGCGGTTTGACGCCGATGACGCCACGGACCCACTGGCCGAGCGTGTTGCGCACGTAGACGTCCTGACCAGGCAGGACGTCGGCGGCAAAGCGGCCGAGCTGCACGAAGGTCATGCAGCCGTTGGAGCGGATCGACTTGACCATGCAGCCGACCTCGTCGCCGTGGGCGTCGAGCATGACGACCGGCTTGGTGCCCGAGAAGCTCTTCGGCGTGACGAGCGCGTCGCGAAGGGTGTTCTCCTCCACGCGCGCCCACCCGTCGCAGAACCCGCGGACCACGGACACGGTCTCGTCCTCGAAGCCGGATGGGGACTTGGCCTCGGAGAGCCTACCGAGAAGGTCGGCGACCTCCCGATGATCGAACGTCATGAAACTCCTCCTTAGCGCGGCGAGTCGGCCGCCGCCGATTACTTGGTGGGATATGCCTTGGTGGTACGGACGGGCATGGGCTCTGGCAGCGGGGCGCGACGCAGGGCACCGATAAAGTCGACGAGATAGGTGGCAACGCCCTTCATCATCTGGGTGCCCCATCCGGGATCGGCCTTGGTGGGGTCGTCGGGGCCCATCCAGCCGTTGGCGGCGTAGCGGCACGCATCGCGGGGGAGCCCCACCGTGACACCCTTGTACGAGACGCTCCCCCACGACTCGGTGACGAGCTCGTCCGAGATGTCGTTGGCAAGCCCCATGGGTCCATACGCGCTCTTGTCGACAAGGCCGGGAGACACGGCCATGACGGCGGCCGTCTCCTCGGCCCCACCGTGACCGCCGCCCCATGCGGGGTCGATCTCGCCCGCCATGAGCCACCAGTTGGCGAGGGCCGCCAGGCAACCGCGCCGGTTGAGGTCCTCGCAGACCTCCGTTATGGGCTTGATGTTCGGCCCGTGGCCGTTGATGATCAGAAAGCGGCGCGCACCGTAGTCGTAGAGCTGGTCCGTGAGCTTGGCCACGAGGTCGCGGAGCATGTCATAGCCGATGGAGAGCGTGCCGGGAAAGCCGAGGAGGTCATCGGCATTGCCGAAGGGAATGGTCGGCGAGATGAGGACGGGCGTGTCCGCCTTGTCGGTCTCCCACTCGATGAGGTCGAGCAGCAGGTTGGGAGCCAGGGTGTCGGTACCGAGCGGATTGTGGCGACCGTGCTCCTCCGTGCTTCCGATGGCCATTACGACAAGGTCGTTACCCTGGTCGAAGTATCTCTCGACGGCGGGCCACGTGGACAGCTCGATGCGCACGACATCCTCCTCTGGACCTGGGACCGAGACCTCGCTCCCCCTCCTGCTGACTATAGCAGCCTTGGGGTGGCAGGTGCGTGGCGAGACGGTCACAAAAGTCGCATGACCTCGCGCTTGGCAACGAGAAACTCGGGCGTGAGATCGAACTGCTCGCCGATGCTCGCCCCTCGGTCAACGGTGACCTCTCCGACCACGCGGCTCGGCTCGCCCGCATCGGCGGAGCTGGCAAGCACGTACACGCGGCTCGCCATCGAGACCGCCTCGTCCACGTCATGCGTGATCACGAGGGCGGAGAGGCCCAGCTCCCGCGCCATGGCGCAGAACCAGTGGCGCACGTCCACGCGCGTGATGGCGTCGAGCGCGGAGAAGGGCTCGTCAAGGAGCGTAACGTCGGCGCCCATGAGGTAGGTGCGCATGAACGCGGCGCGCTGCCGCATGCCGCCCGAGAGCTCGGAGGGCCACTTGCGCTCGGAGCCCGCAAGACCGAAGCGCTCGAAGAGCGGCTCGGCCTTGGCATGGGCTGCGTCGCGCGGCATTCCGCCTATCACGAGCGGCAGGCACACGTTGTCGATGATGCGCTTGGACGGCAGGAGCAGGTCCTTCTGCAGCATGTAGGAGACGTGCCCGGGCTGGCCCGTCACGTCCTCCCCGTGGAGGATGACATGCCCCTCCACGGGCTGCGTGAGCCCCGAGAGCGCGTGCAGGATGGTCGTCTTGCCGCAGCCGGACCTGCCGACGAGGCAGACGACCTCACCAGGCCAGACCACGAGCGAGACATCCCTCACGATGATATCCGAGGGGTTCCACGCGAGCGTGAGGCCGCGCGCCTCCAAGGCAGGGACGGTCACCTATGCCTCCAGATAGTCCATGGTCCAGCCTACGTTGACGTCGAGCCTGTTAGTCACGAGGCCCTTGTCGTCCAGCCACTGGAAGTAGGCTGCCCAACGGTCCTTGTCGATGACGCCCCAGCTCGTGGCATCGCTGACGTACTGGTCGGCGAGGTACTTCGCGCTCTGCTCCACGAGGGCGGAGTCAAGCTCCGGCACCTCCTGGCAGAGGATCTGCGCCGAGCCTTCGGGGTCTGAGACCGAATCCTCGTAGCCCTTCTTGGCAGCACGGAGAAAGGCCTTCACGACCTGGGGGTTGTTCGCGCAGAACTCGTTGTTTGCGGCAATGACCGGCGTGTAGAAGTCAAAGACGTCGTCCATGTCGATGAAGCTGAAGTAGTTGACGTCGTAGTTTTGCACGATGGCGTTTTGCACGGCCCATCCCTCGTAGACCCACACGTCGTCGAACATGTTGGCCTTGAGACCGGAGACCTCGTCATCGACCTCGTAGGGGACCATCTGCACCTTGGAATAGTCCCCACCATCGGCCTCTACGACCTGCTTAATCGTGGCCTGCTCCACAGGCATGTCCCACGTGGCGTACACGTGGTTCTCCATGTATCTGGCGGAGGTGATGCCATCCTCCCTGCGGCTCATGATGCCCGAGGTGTTGTGCTGGATGATGGCGGCGACGGCCTGGATGGCGATCGGGTTGTCGGCGGAGAGCACGTTGCCGATGTAGTCCTGGTAGCTTACGCCCAGCTGGGCCTGACCGGTGCCGAGCATGGTCTCGGCGGTGTCCGAGGCTGGTTGCACGATCTCGACCTCGAGGCCCTCGTCCGCGAAGTAGCCCTTGGACTGGGCCACGTAGATACCCGTATGGTTGGTGTTGGGCGTGTAGTCGAGGCAGAACGTGATCTTGGTGGTCGTGGACGAACCCTTCGAGGAGGATGCGTCAGACGACCCGCTCGCAGAGGAGCCGTCGTACGCCCCACAGCCGGCGAGGGCGGTCGTGGCACTGGTGACGACCGCGGCACGGACAAACTGCCTGCGGTTGATTGGGTTTGACATGGTTACTTCCCTTCCGCCCTCTTCCAGGGCATGAGCACGCGCTGGAGCATGTCGACGAGCTTCATCAGCGCGAGAGACAGAGCAGAGATGATGATGATCACGGCAAACATCCTGTCGTACGAGAAGGACTTGCGCACGCGCGTCATGTAGACCCCCAGGCCCGAGAACCCACCGAGCCACTCGGCGATGACAGCACCCACGATGGCGTAGGTGGCGCTGATGCGCAGTCCCGAGAAGAACTGATCCGCAGCTGCAGGCATCTTGACCTGCCAGAATATCTGCCAGCGGGAGGCGCGCATGATACGCATGAGATCGATCATGTCAGGATCCACCGACTGAAAGCCGGAAACGAGCGAGACCGTTATGGGAAAGAACGTGGAGATGACCACGAGCACGACCTTGGGGGCGAGACCATAGCCAAACCACAGCACGAGAAGGGGTGCGATGGCTACGGTGGGAATGGTCTGCGAGATGGTCATGAGCGGTTTGAGTGCCAGGTAGAACCCCTCATAGCGGTCCATGAGCACTGCCATCACAAAGCCGAGGCCCACGCCGAGCGCAAGGCCAATCGCCGCCTCCACGAGCGTGGTGGCGGCATGGCTGGCAAGAAGCGCCATGTCGGTGACAAGCGCGTAGATGACCTGGATGGGGCTGGGCAGCAGGAAGTTGGGCACGATGCCAAGCTGCACGACCGCCTGCCACGCCACGAGGATTCCCAGTGTCGTGAGTACGGGAATGACTATGCGCCGGCGGCGCTGCCTTGCGAGTTCCCTCTCGTGCGGACGGGCAGGCACGCTATGCCACCGCGCCCTCTGCCTTGGAATCAAACTCCGAGTCGGTCTGGTGGTACTTGCCGATCTTGTGCTCGGTGGTCATGACGTCACCGTCGGGACGATACGAGATCTTGATGTAGGAGGCACTCTCCGCACAACCGGCCCTGGCACCGGCCTCGAGACAGCGCTTGATGAGTGCCATGCAGGAGTCGAGGTCGCCCTCCACGGCCGTTTCGAAGGGACCCACGTAGTAGTCGAGCCCCGAGGCATCGATGGCTGCGATGACCTCGTCCACGACACGGCAGACCTCATCGTCGGAGCCCGCGTTCATGGGTAGGTATTGAATGGCTATGGAACAGTTCATTCGCACTCCTTTCCGACGCAGGGAAAAANGGACCCCNCGCCATAGCCGTGGGGTCCAAGAAGTGCGATCTCTTGTCCCTACGCTGGCATTACCCAGATCAGGTTTGTGGGTCGCGGCATTGGGTGCCACCTCTCAGCCGGGCCAGATCCCCAGCTCCCCATTACAGAAACAGTATACCGCATCGCCCGGAAGGTGCAAACGAGCGGATGGCATTGGTCATGGTAGAACGAACATTGGCCTGAAACGAAGTCCTGGGCATCGAAAGGTGACCGAAGGGCATGACGATCGCCTACGCGGCCGCCATGCCAGCTATGTACGAGAGCTCACAGAGCATAGACCCGATAGTTTGCCTTGTTTCTCCGACGCCGATACAGCAGGGCTATCCCCACGACGATTACTCCCACCATCACAAGTTCCAAGGCCATCGCTATTTCCCGAAGCGCCGAATCCCCGGTATTGGGAGTACGTCCGGCTGAGATGGGAACGGTGGTGGGCGGAGCTGGGGTCTCGGACACCGGGTCGGTTACGACGACCGTGTCGGTCGGCGTGGAGGCGGCGTTGTTGACGAGGCCCGCGGTGGCGGACATCACGGTGGCGGTCACGATAATGGTAGCCGTCTTGCCCGGCGCGATATCACCGGTGTCCCTGGTGAAGCTCGCGCCGTCCGGCTCGACGGTGCCCGTGGTGCCCGTGGCGACCAGAGCGCTGGAGGCGTCCACGCGCACCTTGGAGAGCTCGCTGCTCCGAACGTGTCTGGCCTTCCCCTCGTGCGCCTGCTTCGCATCCCCGAAGAAGGCCCTCGTGGTAAGCAACCTCGGGACGCGGCATGCAGCCTTCCTGGCAGAAGCGATAGGCTCCCTGTTTACCCGAGGAAGCTTCAGGATGCTGGAAACCTCGATGGACCCGCACGATCCGTATGACATCGTAATCACGAACGCCCCAGACCTGAGGACGGGCTCGAAGCCGGTCATCCTGATAGAGGATTATCCGAGGTGCGAAGACCTCTGCAACATACTGCGGGAGCTTTCCCGCTAGGGGCAGGGCAGAACCCCACGGCCCGCTCCGCTCGATCACTTCGCTCCGTTGCCAGCCAGCGGTCGTGATTGCTGTCATCGAGCGCTTTCGGACGACTCCTTGAGATAGTAGACGGTGTCTATCCCCCTGCCACGATCATCATGGATACGTACGAGCTCCTGATAGCCAAGCGACCGCAGGAGCGTCATATGGGCGACGTTCGTCGACCAGGTTCTGACGGAGAGATATCCCGAGGACGAGCGTCGTTCCAGAAATCGATAGAGGGCGGTCGCAATCCCACGATGACGGTATTCAGGGTCGGCGCAGATGGTCGTGACATACATGGTCAGGAGGCACCCTCCCCCACACTCGACGGGATAGCCCACGATGTAGCTGAGAAAGGCGACGACGCGGGCCCCCGAGAGGGCAAGGATGAACGGCTGTTGTTCCAACTCAAAAAAGTATCCTCCTGTTTGGGTGCCCTGCCCTTCGCGGCCGTACAGGTCAGTTTGATGGGTGGACGTGCGCGTGGAGAGGGGTGGCACGAACTCGTCACCGCAGCTCTCGAGAAGACGTCGAACCTCGGCAGCATGACGCTCGCCGAGTGTGTCCTCGAAGACGAGCTCCAGCGTAGATGTTCCCATGGGACGAGAGGATTCCATCGATACCCTTCCGGTAACGAACCCAGACCTGCATGACCCATGCTACATCTACGGCTGACGATGGGCTTATGTATGTGAGGCTGAAAAAACGCTTCAATAAGGGCTGGATAACGTCACCCGCGCACGCTTGGAGCCTTTCGTGACGCGTTTTTCAGCCTCGCAGACGACAATGGGAGCTCAGGCCGCGCGTTCGCGTCGTGCGATGCGTTTACGTGCAAGAACGAGCCCTACGCGACAAAATGGGCATGCAATCCTACCGTACGAGCAGATTACACGCCTAATCCCTCCGTGCGACATACATGCACGCAACGAGGGAATCGCCATTGCAGCCAAGACCCACGGCAACCAGACGCATGCCACTCCGTCCCAACGCACATAACAGAACAGAACTCATGTATGATGTGCAGGTCGAGGCTACGCAAACGGCAGCGCCGGGAGGCTTCTATGGGAGCTGTGATCGAGACGCACGGGCTGACGAAATGCTATGGGAAGTCCCGTGGGATCGTTGACGTCAACCTACGGGTCGAAGAAGGCGAGATACTCGGGTTCATCGGCCCGAACGGCGCGGGAAAGTCGACGACCATCCGCCTTCTTCTGTCCCTCATCCGAAAGACGAGCGGAGAGGCCACCGTCTTCGGACTGGACTGCGAGAAGGACAGCGTGAAGATACTGGCCGACGTGGGCTATCTGCCCAGCGAGGTCTTCTACTACGACCACATGCGTGCCCGGGACCTGCTGGAATACTCCGCGAGCTTCTACGGNAGGGACTGCTCGAAGAGAATAGGCGAGCTCGCCGACCTACTTGAGCTTGACCTCAACCAGAAGATCGAGAACATGAGCCTGGGGAACAAGAAGAAGAAGGTCGGCATCGTCCAGGGATTGCTTCACANCCCCAGGCTCATCATCCTCGACGAGCCGACAAGCGGGCTTGACCCCCTGATGCAGAAGAGGTTCTTCGACCTGATCAGGGCCGAGAACCAGCGGGGTGCGACGGTCCTGTTCTCCTCACACATCCTCAGCGAGGTCCAATACCTCTGCAACCGCGTTGCCATCATCAAGGACGGCACCATCATCGAAACGAGGGAGATCGCCTCCCTCGTAGAGGATACGGCCAGGAAGGTCAGCGTCTCGAGTCGCCAGGCGCTCACCCCCGCCGACCTGANCCTCCCCGGCATTCGCGCCGTGACCGTGGACGGAGCGCACGCAAGCTTTCTCTACGAGGGAAGCTGCAACGAGCTTGTCGGCTTGCTCTCGCGCATCGACCTCCTTGACGTCGAGATCGTCGAGCCATCGCTCGAAGAGGTGTTCATGCACTACTATTCCGACACGCCAACCTCGTCGTCTCGCTAGGTGGCCGTCATGAACGTGTTTCTGTTCGAACTACGACAGCAGTTGCGACAGATCATCCTCCAGACGGTGGTGCTGAGCGGACTTCTGATGCTGTTCATACTCGGCATGTATCCGATCTACCTGTCCGCGCAAGACCAGGTTCAGACCATGCTCTCGGGATTTCCCCCGCAGTTTGCGACCATGTTCGGTATGGATGTCACCAACATCTTCAGCTATGGGGGCTTCTATTCCTTTGGAAACCTCTATCTCGTCCTCGTCGGCGCCATCATGGCGGCCTCCCTCGGGTTCGCCGTGTTCGCCCGCGAGAAGCGCTCCCGGTGCGCCGACTTCCTGCTGACCAAACCGCTCGGTCGTACGCGCACGTTCTTCGCCAAGCTGCTGGCCTGCGTCGTGGGCCTCCTCATCGTCAACCTCGTTTTTGTCGCCGTCTCGATCGCCCTGTACGAGGGGACGGGCGAGGACTCGCTCGCCGTCTCCACCGTCGCCCTTGTCGCCCTGGGAATGGCCGGGACGCAGCTGGTCTTCCTTTCGCTTTCCGTGCTGCTCTCCGTCTTCATGAGACAAGTCCGGAGCGCGTCAGGCCCTGCCACGATGCTCGGGTTCATGGGCTTCGTCATGACGGCGCTGGTGAACCTGACGGGAGAGCAGACGCTTCGCTACTTCTCACCATCCCAGTATTTCGACCCGTCAACGGTCTTCTCCGGAGGTTCGTACGACGACGGCTATGTCATGTGCGCGCTTGCCGTGATCGTCGCCTGCCTTGCCGTATCGTTCGTCCGCTACCGGGCATTCGATGTTCCGACACGATAGACGGGAGATCATGTGAACGTCTTCATCCATGATCTGCGCTTCGGCCTGAGGTCATTTCTTGTCTGGTCGATGGTCCTTTTCGTTTTCGTCTTTGCCGGCATGGTGAAGTACACCGGGGTCGAGGCGGGAGGCACGGACGCGATCAATGCGCTCATCGACTCGTTCCCGAAGATCGTCTTGGCGGTGCTGGGCTTCTCGGGATTCGACATGAGCGGCATAGAGGGCTTCTACGCCATCCTTGAGGTCTACGTGACGGTCATCGCCGCGCTCTATGCCGTGCATCTTGGCCAGGTCGCCTTGTCAGGGGAGCGCGTAGACAGGACGTACGAGTTCCTGCTCACCAAGCCTCGCTCCCGCTCGTCGGTTCTGGGGGCGAAGGTCCTTGCCGGCCTGGTCTTTCTGACGGCGTTCTCGTTGCTCAACTTCGCGTTCTCCCAAGCCGGATATGCCCAGCTCGGGCTTTCCACCGACATGGACGGGGTGTTTGCCGTCTTCTCCGTTGCCCTGTTCGTCGTCAGCCTTGCGTTCTTTGGCCTGGGGACGATGTTCTCCGCCTTGTTTCGCTCCCCCGAGGTCGGCGCGCGCGCCGGGAACCTGAGTGTGCTGGTGTTCTACATGATTGGAATCGTCTGCTCGTCGATGGACGATCAGACGATCCTGCGCTACCTCACACCGTTCAAGTTCTTTGATCCGCGCATGCTGATGGGCCAGACCATAGAAGTGTTTCCCGTCATACTCTGTCTCGTGGTGAGCGCCGCGTCTCTGACCATAACCTTCGTGCTCTTTGGTCGACAGGACCTGTCATCTGGCGCGGAATAGCCCTCTGGGAAACGACTGGAGCAGCGAAGCGCGTCCTCGTCCGAATGCCGTGATTCCTCGCAGCGAGATTGGCTGTCTTAGATATGCCCATCGACAAGCCTTGGGCTACCGAGACATTCGAGAGAACCCGAAGGACCTGCAGAGTAATGCCCCGAGTGTACGAGCTTTTGGAAGGCGTCGCGAGCACGGGCATCGCGACACGAGAAAATCCCTGTTGAGACAGGACCCGGCACCCTCCTTTGCGACATGCCGAAAATCGGCCCACGCATTCGGCCGATAACTCTGCAGGTAGCCGGAGGACAGCGANGCCGCGCGNCCAGACGTACCATGCCTTCGGAANCCCCNCCATCGTCGCGATTCGCTCCTGCCCTCCATCAACGTCGCCCAATGTGCCTGTATTGCAACTCAGGTAGCAAATACCGCAACTTGGTACAGCCCTCATGTGCATCTCGCCATCGGACGTGTAGGGTCACACTAACCAACGTATCCGCTCGAACGTAAACCCATAGGGAGAACCAAGGCGATGGACATCAAGGTGATCGAGGAGGAGGGTCGCTCCGAAATCGAAATCACGGTCATCTCCGCACCTGGAGATCCGCGCGTGCCCCGAATCGTGAACAGGATTCGCGCCGCCTCCGGCAGGGTCGTGGGATATCCAAACGGAGCGAGCATCGAAAGACGCCTGGTGTCACTCGCAGACGTGACTCACATCGAGACCACCGATNGGCACGCCCTCATCCACACGCTCGCCGAGGAGACGCTCGAGAGTCCCATGCGCCTCTTCGAGCTGGAGACCGCCCTCGACGGCACCGAGTTCGTCCGCACGTCGCGTCAGGTGCTCGTGAACTTTGATCACGTGACGTCGATTCGCCCCGAATTCAACGGCAGGCTCGTCCTTGAGCTGACGGGCGGCGCGAAAGTCCTCGTCACCAGGAACTTCGCGCGCACCATACAACAGAAGATTGGCATCGTCCTCTAGGACGGCGCGAGAGGAGCTGGAATCATGGTAGAGAAGAATCGCACCGCAGACCCGGTCTACGGGGTCTTCACCACAGAGGAACACGTGACGGTGGGCAAGGCGGTTGCGATGGGTGTATTCGTCGGAAGCGTAGGGGCAGTGGCGGTATTTCTCGTATGGGCAATCATCTCGATCGCGCTAAACGGGCCAGACGAGTCCACTCGCTCCACGTTGAGCTGGATTGTGGCCATGCTATGCGGTGGCATAGGTCAGCAACTCTGGTTCAACTATCGCATGAGCTCCAAGCTCAATTACCGTGCGCGCGTGCTGGGCTTTGGCCTCACATACTTTGCGGCGCTTTTGGCCTGCGCATGGTTCGGACAGTGGCTGCCCGTGGGAAATCCATGGGCATACGTGGGCTTCTTGGCCACATACTTGATCGTCCTCGCGATTCTGACCGTGATTTTTGCGGGCATCTCCAGAAGGCGAGGCATTGCATACCAGAAGGCCCTCAATGAATACCGTGCCAAGCGGAACAGATGAAGCACACTGCGACGTCAGAGGTCGTGGTACCGTCCTTGTTCTCGAATTGTTAGTTTTATCTAACTAACGGATTGGCGTCTTGCGTTCATGGGTAGCATGTGGTTAACGCATTTCGGGGGACGCACCTCGACTCGGCAGCACCCCGTCCAAATCAAAGGAGTTCGAC
>JGI20225J20221_1004360_pt1 | contig 12219 bp, 4 predicted proteins | sample BioMet4_FD_20221 | JGI IMG/M metagenome (IMG submission 20221) | reverse complement strand
CCTGTCTTTGAAGATACAAATTCGTAATAATCAGTACCTCCAATTGTGACACTCTTCCCTGTTAGTTTTGTGACAGTTCCGTCTTCATTCATGATTCCAGCTTCAATGTATTTGCCCTTCAGTGATTCAGGCACTGGAACATCTGCTGTCATCTTTCCATCACCAAGAGACGAGATATTGCTGTCTCCTGCCTTGATTGATATTTCAATGACTCTGCCAGCTGCGCCTATGACTTTCTGCTGTGCTTCGCTGCCTGCAGACGCCTCTGTCATAGAAATTGTTATTGCCTTTCCTGCATTTGAATCAGCAATGCTCTTAATTGCTTTCTTATCCAGATCCACCTTGCCTTTTTCAGTAGTGATCTTGAGATCTGAAACCGACGAAGCCGCGATCTCTGCAGCACTGTCTGCCGGCAGTATTACCTCTGTCTTTGATGCCGAAGCTGTATCTTTAACGTTTATGTCAATGGTATCAGCCGTCTTGTCCTTTGCCTGCTTCAGCAGATCTTTGATATTATCGTCAGTTACAGCTGCAGATGCAGTATTGTCTGTTACCTTTGGAACGATGTCGATCTTCACTGTCTTGCTGCTGTCTGCAGTCCCTGAAGCATCTGCTGCTGAAGGTTCCTTGTCTTCTGCTTTAAGCCAGAGGTCCTGAATTGCACTGGTTCCAAGCGATCCTGATGACCAGTCAGATACCTCGTAGCTGTAATCGTTTACATAGTGCCAGATCACTGCATCTCCGTTCTTCAACGGCGTATCGCAAAGTCCGGTATTGCCATGCTTTCCGTTTACAGTGAACATCCATCCTGATCTCGGTCCGTTGGTCATCTCAGAAAGAGTATATCCTCCAAGGGATGACGGTGCAGTGATCGATGATACGTAATTATTAGCTGCTCCCGTAGCTGAAAGGCCTGCATCACTCATTGCTTTTGTAAACAGGTTATATACAGTGCTGTCCTTTGCAAGTTTATATGTCTTGGTACTTACCCATGTCACATACTTGGAATCGCTGGTGCCTGTTGAATAATCAACAGCCTTGGACGATTTGGTTGCGCCTATAAGCCTGAAAGTGACGGTAATGTTGTCACTGTCTGTTGAACTTCCTGGATTTGGCGCGGCAGCCTTTGTGACCTGCACTTTATAGTAAGACTTATGGGTTCCGCCTATGCTTGATAAGCTGAACTCATATCCGCTTGTATAGTTCTGCACTTCTGAAGCTCCGTCTGACAATGTTGCGTAATGACTGTTCAGACTCGTGGTGATGTTGGCCTTCATAGCTGTAATATCTGTAGATGAAGAAACACTGACAGGGATGATAAACGGATCTGCCTGAGTACCGTTTCCCTTCATTTCTGTATTAGCTTTACTCTGCTCGTTATATATGTAATATTTTGTTGTTGCGTTATATGATGAATCATATGTGGTAGCTTTGCTCATCGTCACCGTTGTACCTCCAAGGGTATACTTTGTAACGATAGGCAGTCCATACCATCCGTTTCCTATTTCATCAGTTGTAGTGTCCGCATTGTATGCATAGTCGAATCTAATGGTATCTCCATCTGATGCCGTAATGCTGCTTATTCCCATGTTGGAATAATCATCAAACTTGCTGCCGTTGGAAGCGTCATAGTATCCCAGACACCACCCTGAATAGCCTGTGCCTGCGCCAAGTCCGTTGATCGATGAGAAATATCCGCCGCCCGATGTAGCATATTCATATGCGATGCCGTTGCTGGTCAGAGCTTGCTTCACAATATCGGCTGCAGTCATGCTGCTGTCCACATCGACCTTTGCATCGAGTACCGTGCCGTTCTTTGATGCACCGGTTACGCCATGCGCTGCTGCAGTGTAATCATACACTTCAACTCTAACGGTCTTCTCATCGCCTGATACTGCATTCCTAAGTGATCTGAGCAGATCGATATCTGCATTGATCTCACTGGTTCTTCCAGCCTGAGGTATTGTCAGCAACGCGCTGAGCATGTTTTTAACGTTGTCAAGGTCTGATGCCTTTACGGTTTTCTTCGTCAGCTTCAGCACTGCGCTGTCAGTTGCATCAGCTGAAGCTGCTGCCATAGTGCTGCCAAAAGCCGCAGAAGCAGTTCCTGTCAGGTAGTAAGCACCTGACACTGTAAGATGTGAATCGCTGCAGCTGCCTGCAATGGCACCGGCGTTTCCTTCAGTATCAGAAGCTGTAATTTTGCCTGTATTATAGCAGTTTGTGACTGTTGTAGAATTAGACGCTGCATCACCAACGATGCCGCCGACTTTAGTCTTGCCGGTGATATCGCCCGCGTTATAGCAGCCGCTGATGCTGACACTGCCATTGACGTTGCTTCCAATGATGCCGCCTGCTTCTATCCCGTAAGCTCCTGTGTCTATCTTTCCATAGTTTACGCAATTGCTTATAGTTGTAGCTGTAGACGATGTTCCTCCAGCATATCCTGCTATGCCGCCAAAGTCATAATTTATAGCTGTTCCGGTATATGTGATGTCAACTTTGCTGACGCAGCCGGTTATTGACGGACCTTTACTGTCCATCTGCAGATATCCGGCTATGCCGCCTGCGGCGCCATGATCGGTTGATATCTTTCCGCTGACTGTAAGGTCTGATATCTTTCCTGCTGTGGTTCCAAACAAGCCTGCAAAACTCATGTTTTTCACATTCAGATCTTTGATTTCATATCCTGCTCCATCAAAGCTTCCTCTGTATGTTTTAGAATCGCTTCCAATCGGTGTCCATGAATAGTCTGCCAGATCGATATCCGCTGTAAGTACTGCTTTGCTATCGGCAGATATTGTTCCTTTGTTAATTGCATTGGCAAACCATGCCAGCTCCGCACCTGTTCCGATCTGGTAAACGCCGTCCTTTTGGGCAGGTTCAGTCATTGAACTGCCGTCCCAGGATTTTTCGCCGCCTGTAGCCGCCGTCAGTTTTATCGTCTTGGTCACCGCTTCATCGTCACTGTTGATGGTGATCTTGCCAGTATAGGCCATGTAGCCAGCTTTAGAAACGGTCACATCATACGTTCCTGCATATACAGGATAGCTTCCGTCCTCAGCTGCTGAAGAAGTGCTGCCTGACGCGTCTTTCAGCGTCACTTTAGCTCCTGTAACAGCTTTGCCAGTGTCCTTGTCCTTAATATTAAGCTTTAATGCTGCGAAATCAGCCTTCCCAAGGGTAAAGCTAAGTTTTGGCAGGTTTCCTAAATATGCAGGCCTTACACCGGCGTTGAATTGTGGATTTCTGCCGTTTGCATACATATTGTATCTGTGTGAACCGTAAGGGCTGCCAAATCCGTTTTCAAATATCGAGCCTTTGACGCTGTATGTACTTCCCGTATAATACTTCGGGATCTTCACCGTCACTGTCTGAGCCGAAGACGAAGATGCAAAATTGTACTGAGCAGTGTTGCCTTTATATACGTTTCCGCTTTCATCTTCAAGATAAATGCTGCCGCTCATNTTNTAAATTCCGGCCAGTTTGTTGGCAGGTATATAAAGCCTGTTGTATGTGATCTTAACACTGCCGCCTGCTGCCAGCTTATCGGCAGTAGTCTCATTGCCGGATGCATCGTAATAATTGTATGTGGCGCTTACCTTCTTAGCAGTCACCACCTGATATGTGCTTACTCCGTTTTTTGTCACGCATATGATATTGCGGCCCTCTGTGAGCTTTGATACCGTTACGCTGCCGTCAGCATTAGTCTTGACGCCGTCAGCCGTCGCGCCGCTGAAGGTCATTTTGCCGTCTGTGTATGACGGCCTCAAAACTGTGACTGCCGTTCCGCTTTCCGGAGTGAATGTATACTCTGCTCCGTCGGTTCCNTCGTTATAATANAGAACNTCGATNTCCGAATCGATTGCGCTGCCNGAAAGCTTGTTTGCCACTGAATTGTTCTTTTCAGCATTGATAGTCATGCCAGTATTTATTGAACTTCCGTCAGAACCTACCGTAACCACGAAAGCTCCGGTATTTTCCGGCCAGATCGCGCTGAAATTTTTGCTGCCCCATCCGGCGGTATCTGTCATTGCGTCATAGGTTACGAGCACTATGGCAGTACCGTTTCCTACTGCAGTGAGAGTAGCTGAAGCGCTGTTGCTGGCATCCGCCTCGACTTTGACCACGTTGCTGCTTGCCTTGCCGTCCAGACCGATGACAGTATAGTGGAAATCAGGAATCGCGATTTTTGAATTGAAGAAACCTTCAATTGCCTGCCAGTTGCGGTAGCAGTCAAATTTGTATGTGCTGCCCTGGCTCAATGCCAGACATCCTTTGGCATTGACATTCATATACAGATCAGCGACATCGTAGACGTTGGTCAGACTTTTATCTGCCGTCGTTGCTGTTCTTTCAGTGCTCCCTATGTACAGATCACTGCTGGTGACAGTCTTCGCAGTTCCTTCTGCAGCTGTGAACCAGTCCCAGTATGTTACCCCGCCGTCATGAGAAACTCTGTAAAAATACTGAATGTTCTTCGCCAGTTTAAATGTGTACGTCTCTGTTCCCGCTGCAGCATCCTTTACTGCGGCACCGTCAGGGTCGTTGAATGTATATTTGTAGTAATTTGAAAAGTTTCCTACAGATACTTTGCTCCCTTCTGGAACCGTAAATGTGCATGTGCATGCCTCAGGAATCGTTGCATTGAACGAATAACCGTTGTTATTGTTCATAGTGTTCGACTTAGTGATTGACGCGTAATTGCTGTGTGCCGCGGTCGGGCTAAAGGTTACACTGGCCGAATTGGCGTTATAGCAGAGGAACGAACCGCTGCTGCCTGCAGCATCGGTCTTGCCCATTACCGCTCCCATATCGCTGCCGTCGGAGCTTGTTACTTTAAGGGCTTCCGTATAGTCTGTACCTGCCACCCATCCGCTATTTGTAACCTTAACATTGGTGCATGTCCAAACCTGATAAGTCTGTGAGGCTTCAGTGCTAACGGTAAGTCTGATAGTGCCGTTGGCAGTCGTCCCGTCTGAGGCGTATCCCGTCAGGGTATATGTTCCTGGTTTCACACTGAATTTATAAGCCTCGTTAGTTGGTGCTCCGACATCAACAGTTTTTCCATCGCTGTCGGACAAGCTCATAGTCTGCGATACTGAATTCATCGTGACCGAAACGCTTACGGAATCGGCTGAATCAGCCCACGCCGCAATGTTCCACTGGCTGATGCTCAGGCCCGTAAAGATCATGGCAAAGGCGAGAAATACTGCTGATGCTTTTTTTAATAATCCTGATCTCATTTGTGCTTTCCTTTCTTCGTAATAACAAGTGTGCAGCCTTTCCTGCCGCTGACGGCAGATAACAATGCTTTGCTGCAAATAATATATATTCAAGGCTGTGCCGCCTCAATAAGGCGCAATCAAAAAACCGCGCCGTAAACAATTACAGCGCGGCCGTATTCCCGCAATCAAAAAAACTGCCCTTAAGTGCGATTCTCCTCGTCGCAGGGTATGCATATGTGCAGGTCTCCTGGCTTGAGAATTATCGCGCCTGTCCGCCTTCCCAGTCTAAGCAAGACCAGTGACTGGCTTTCGCCTTGGACAGCGCTCCTCTCATACAGTGGCGGGACCGCGCAGGTTTTTCACCTGCTTCCCTTTTAACTTTCCGACTTGGCGGAAAGACACATAACAGAGTATTTAATTGATCTATTTAAATTAACACTTTGCAATTTTTATGGGGCAGGGTGACGAGTCCTGCCCCGTATGAAAAAAGAATGAAAAGCCCGGCCATCTCACATTAAAAAGGACTGTGGATGACCCACAGCCCGTATTTGCTGATCTTGTTTCCCGCTGGAAGGTTCACCGCCTCCGGGAATTAATTTTATGCAGGTCTCCTGACTTGCGGATCAACACCTCCGTTTTCCTTCCCGGGTTTTACCCAGTGGATGATATATGTCATAAACGAAGACTCCCCACTTACAGTGGCGGGACCGTGCAGGATTCACACCTGCTTCCCTCTTAGCGCCTCACCGCCATAATCAAGCAGCTTAGCGAACATAAAATGCTTTTCAATTGCACTTATATATTACATCCTATAGGGCCACTTAGTCAAGCCTAATTCTCTCTCTTCTGCAAGTCTTCTTGCTTCCGGCATCATTACGATTGCCGCGGACTGATCAAAGCACGCTTATTATCGCTGCATACAAAGTCTCCGGCTCAAAAGGTTTGGACACATGTCCATTCATGCCAGCATCATAAGCTTTCTGTACGCTTTCATCAAAGGCATCGGCTGTCAGCGCAATGATCGGCACCGTTGAAGCATCAGCCCTGCTCAGCGAACGTATCTCGGCAGTGGCCTCAAATCCGTTCATTATCGGCATTCGGATGTCCATCAGTATCAGATCAAAGTGACCAACAGCGGACTGTCTGAACAGCTTTACCCCCTGCTGTCCGTCCGCAGCCAGTTCTACAAACATTCCGACTTCCTTCAGCATTGCAGTCGCAATATGCTGGTTGATCGGATGGTCTTCACACAGCATCACGTGTTTTCCCGCAAGAGCGGCGTAGTCGTTTTCCGAATAGGTTTCCCTTGTGTCGGAAATGCTTTCAATTGGCACGCAATGCGCAACAAGTTCAAGCCTGAATTTGGTTCCCTTGCCCTGAGTACTTTCAACAGCTATGGTACCGCCCATCTGCTCGGCAAGTTTTTTTACTATGGCCAAACCCAGACCACTTCCCCTATTTTCAGCGTTATCATCTCTGCCTTCCTGTGCAAAAGGCTCAAAGATGTGCGCAATAAACTCCTCGCTGATGCCTCTTCCGTTATCTTCAATTTCAGATACTATTCTCAGAAGGTCCCCTTCTTCTGCATAGGCAGAAATACGGAAAACTATCGTGCCGCCTTCNGGCGTATATTTGACTGCNTTGGATAAAAGGTTGAAATACACCCTGTTTATGCCCAACTTGTCGACAACAGGAGCAACTGCAACTTTACCACGATTTATCTCCAGTTTCAGCGTCTGATGTTTCTCCTCGCAAAGAGGCAGTATCACCGCATCCAGATAACTGACCAGTTCATCCATTGGATATGGCTCAGCCTCGATNCAGAGAGAAAACAGAGCGAACAGTATTACCATACCTAGTATGATGGCATAAGTCTGCACTACATAAATCTGAAGATTACGTATGTAGTTCTCCATTGAAATATCTGCGCAGGCGTATGCAACAGTCTTGCCTTCTGAATCGATGATCCTGTCGTAACCTGTGATCAGCCATCCGTAACTGTCTTTAGTGAATATCGGCTTCACATCTTTACCTGCCAGAAATTCTTCTTTTCTTCCCTCGATATTTAAATCGTATGGCAAAAGTGCTCCTATTTTGTCGGCTGGAGTATCTGGTGTGGTGAAATCAAAGACAACATAAACGCCTTTTTCTGTTACCTGATATACATAAAGGTAATCCAAACCTGTAACTATGTCTAATATCCGATTGAGATTCCTGCGTGTATATTCATACCCCGCCGCCTTGCCGCCGGTTTTGATGTAACTGTCCACCTGATCGCCGTCTATGATGCTTGCCGCCAGCCTTGCCGTGTCTGACGCCAGCGTCTGATACCTTGAAAGCTGTCTGTCTCTGTAGAACTTAAAGCCTACTACTCCAGAAAAGACTCCCAGCATAATTGACATGGTCACAAATACAGCCGTGAGCCTAAGACCAATGTGATGATGATACCTGACGTCCGTTTCAATGTCAGCCTGCGGGTATCCCGCGCCAATGCACTGGTACACATGGCTCAATGGGAATCTGTCATACAGCCATTTCGGATAATGAACCGCTAAAATATATGCCGGGATCACAGCTGCTATTCCAACAGGAATATTGATCAGCATCGACATCATGATGTGTGCCGGCAGCAGATTTAAACCTGAATAGTACAGCCCTTCTGCCACCTTATCTGCAGCCGCCATTCCGGATATCGTCTTGCTGTCCATTACAGTCCAGGAGATTGCAGTTCCTGCAATGCCATTGATCAGCATGATCAATGCGGCCATCTGCAGATGGCCGCTGAAATGCTGAAATCTGCCCATTCGTGAAATTATGTATCCGCATATTGCAATCAGCATGCCACACAGACCGTAATACATATCCAGCGGATCATCCAGGCCGCATACCACGCCTGTCATAAATCCAGTAAATACTCCCGGCAGAAACCCTCCCAGCATAGCTGCGATTACGGTTCCGACACAATCCAAAAGCACTGGCATTCCTGTCACTGCTGCCAGTTTGTATATAATGATATTCAATATGATGCCAGTTCCGCACAGATAGATCATCCACGGCGTAAACAGCTTGCTGTTCACAGGAACGTACTTCAATACATTCATTTTTTCTCCTTCACAGGCTATGTGATTTCTGGCAATAAATAACCTACAGTTCATTTTTAGTATGCTTATTATACTAGAAGTCCACGTCAATAGCAATAGTTTTGTTCATCTATAAAAAACAGAGCTTTTTCAAGCTCTGCCGTTTATTTATAGATGCCATATTTGATCTTTATTCTTTCAAGTTTTCTTATTATGCTGTCCCCAAATAGGAATGCGCAGAGGGCTGCCGTACCTGCATGNACCAGATCATAAGGCACCCCTGAAATGTACAGTACTCTCAGCGTCTGCCAGCTGATTGGAAGTCCTCCGTCTGCCGGCTGTCCTCCCGGTATGCCTGCTGCCGTTATCATGGCGCATATGTTCATGATGCCGCCGTATATTATGAATGTGGTCAGAAACGTGAAGACCGTCAGCGTGATGCTGTCCACCGGCAGCCTCTTGTGCTGCAGCAGCATTCCAGCCAGCAGGCCGGCACCTCCAAATATATACAGTCTCCACCCCATGAATGTTGTATCATCTCCAGGGTATATCAGATATGTTATAAACGCAGCCGCAATGCCGAACAAAACGCAGATCACCGGTCCCATTATCATCTTGAAGTCTCTTGACTTCAGCTTGTCCAGATCAACTTTATTGAAAGCCATACCGGCCAGGAATCCCAGTATCCCCCAGCAGAACATCTGCCATGGTGTCCATGGTCCCTGACCCATATAGAAATTGCACACAAATCTGGAAATGGCTCCTATGAGGAACCCTGCCTCAGGTCCCAGCGCCGCTCCCGAAATGATGACCAGCGCAGTTCCGATCTGTACCGGTATGGTGACGTGGAAAAACAGCTGAGCCACTACAGTCAAAGCCGACATCATGGCTATCAGCACTATTTCCCTTGCCTTAGGTCTCCGCCTCTCAAACACCATGAAAAACGGCACCATCGTATAGATCAGTATCAGCAGGCTCACGATCATGTACTTGCTCTGATCCAGGAATTTTACTCCTATGAATATCGTCAGCGGTATGAGCCCGAAGATAATGAACGAAGATACAATGGTCCTTTTCCTGTGGGCAGCCTCGTACTGGGTCATATCACGGTATTCAGCCATGTTGACACCTCCTCGCACGTTACAGCATCTGGCTTCCACTCGCGCACCAGCTTGTTGGCCGTCGTAGTGTAGAAGCTGTTGCCAGCAAAGAAATCGTGAGGCTTTTCCACGGATATGACATTCCCGTCGAAGAACATAGCGCACATATCCGCATATTCAGCACAGAATTCTATATCATGGGACACCATGAAAATCGTCACGCCACCATCAGTCAGTTTCCTCAGGATGCCTGCCAGTGTCCTTTTGAAGAAAGGATCCAGTCCCTTTGTCGGCTCATCAAGAAGCAGCATTTCCGGTTCCAGAAGCAGTATCTTGCCTAGAGCCAGCCTCTGCTGTTCTCCGCCAGACAGATCGTATGGATTTGCCTTCCTAAGATGCTCTATCTCCATGAGCCTGAGCATTGCTTCCGCTTTTTCTATCTTTACTTCGTCGCTGATCTTCTCATAGTACAGCGCTTCCGCCAGCTCCTCTTCACAGGTTATCTCAGTGAACAGCGCCTGTGGATCCTGCGGCAGCATGGCCATCTTCAGGTCGCAGATCACCTTGCCGCGCTGAGGTTTCTCCACACCGCTTATGCACTTGAGAGTAGTACTCTTTCCTACGCCGTTTCCGCCCAGTAGGCAGTACCACTGGCCCTTCCTGACTGTAAGGTCAAGGCCGCTCAGCACGTCACTGCCATGCTGGCTGTAGCGAAACCAGACATCCTTCATGAAAAGGGCGCATTCGTCTTTCTTTACCTTCTTATCTTCTTCCGTTACCCTTGGCATNAGCATCTCATGAGGAGCTTTCGGAACCTCTGAAAGCATCTTCTCCAGTCTGATCCTGCCTTCGCGAATAGTCAGCGGCGTATGCTCTCTTACTCCAGCTGATGCAAATATTCTAAGCACCGAAGGCATGCCGTAAAACATTGGATGAGGTTCCTGGCTGTCGTCTCCGGCCAGGAAACCGCCTATCTTCCTTGGCGTATCGTAAGCTATTATCCTGCCCTGATCCATGACTATCGCCTTGTCAGCTATGGTAAAGGCTTCTTCAAGCCTGTGCTCCGATATTATAACCGTCGTCCCCAGATCTCTGTTGATCTTGTGTATCGTCCTCAGGAACTCCGAAGCCGCGATAGGNTCCAGCTGTGAAGTCGGCTCGTCAAGGATCAGCAGTTTAGGCTGCATGGCCATTATCGACGCCAGGTTCAGCAGCTGTTTCTGTCCGCCGGAAAGCTCGCTTACATTCTTTCTGAACCAGCTCTGGATGCCGAAATAGCTGGCCATTTCAGCAACCCGCCTTTTGATTGCTTTGTTGCTGAAGCCCAGACTTTCAAGTCCGAAAGCCAGCTCATGCCACACTTTGTCCGTCACGATCTGATTCTCAGGGTTCTGCTGAACAAAGCCTATCTCCGCGGCGCTGACTCTGTCGTCCAGCTCGCTGACCGGCGCGCCCATGTAAAGCACCTCTCCCTCACTGTGTCCGTAAGGTATGAGGTTCTTTTTCATCTGGCGCAGGAGCGTGCTCTTCCCGCAGCCCGACTTGCCGCAGAGGACGATGAACTCNGACTCGTTGACATCAAAGCTGATATCGCGCAGGGCTTCAGTCTCCGCCAGGGGATATTTAAATGTGAAGTTTTTTACGCGTATCGTTTCCATCTGATCTCTCCTATTATGTCTACGGCTGCCGGCAGCAATAGCAGCACAGCATAGCATGCCGCTGTCAAAGCTGTCGCCAAGTCCGCTTTTGGCCATTCTATCTCTGGGTAATAATACATCCCCGTAATTCCTGTGACGCAGCCGTAAATGCAGATTCCGCCCAGCACTGCCATAACTGCCAGCATCAAAATATCTCTTTCCGACAGTTTAAAAAGATTGAAACTGGTCCTGCCTCTGAGGCCGTAGCCTCTCGCTTCCATGGAATCGGCACTCTCTATGGATGACTCCAGCGACCAGGCGATGAGTATCGAAGTTTCCTTCGTCAGCTGTCTTGCCTTGCCGGTGAACGTGGCGGCCTTCTCTCTGCCCATGCCCCTCTGTCCCATGNATATCGCCTTGAACCTGTTCTTCAAAAGCGGTATGAACCTGAATATCATTGACATCGTCAGCCCAAGGACCGGCGCGGCTTTGCCGAACAGGTATATTAGCTTGTCTGCCGTCATTATCACGTTGAAGCAGCTGAACCAGATGATCACCGAGACCAGCATCACAGCCGCGCATATGCCATATACGAAAGCTTCCATTGTTATCCTGTTGTTGTTGATATAGAACAGCACCGTAGCTCCGTTGTGAGTGAAAAACGTGTTTATCAGCGCCATTATTACCAGTGTCGAGACTGTGAATATCAGGTTTTCCTTGGCCCCGGCCACGCCCTTCAGCAGCACTGAATATATCCACGAACAGACGAAAGTCACCGACAGAAATATCACCGACATGGAAAACATGGTTATGCCTATTGCCAATGCAAAGTACATGAACGACACCAGCGGATGGAATCTGGCAAATTCAGTGTCTTCGCCCAATCCGTCTCTAGTTNTCATTGCCTTTCGCTCCTTTCAGTCTGACTGCGGCATCAGCTCCGCCTGCACCAGCCGACCTGGAAAGTCCGGCTGCCTTGAGGGCATATGGCCATTTGCCGAAGCGCCTTTTTATATACTCGTGCAGAGGCCAAAAGACCTCTTTCTGTGCCGGAGAATGGCCCAGCCTGGTGCTGAGCTTTTTGAGAAAATCCAACAGTTCTTCGTCAGCGAATGCGGCACATACTTCCTTGCCCTGCTCTGTTCCCAGCGCAAACTCTCGATATATCTCTGAA
>JGI20225J20221_1002313_pt1 | contig 12236 bp, 9 predicted proteins | sample BioMet4_FD_20221 | JGI IMG/M metagenome (IMG submission 20221) | reverse complement strand
TTTTAGTTTGAATGTATCTACAAAATTTTCTACGACTGCGGCATCCGCTCATGCCCGGTGCTTAAGTAAATAGGGTCCGCCGAAAAAGATACCCTCAAAAGTTTTCAGAAAGGAATTCCGCTAGACTCAGAAAGCAGTCGGATTGAGTTGCAGGACGCGAAAGAGAATTCTTCTTTGCTGCAAACGCCGTCTTCATCAAGAAGCGTTGCAAATCTTTGCTCATGTAAGACCTTTCCAGCGAATTGCGAACCGCCGTTACATACTCCTGCCGAGCCAGATTTGAAAGCAGCCATATAAAAATTTCTTTTGATTCCCATGCCTGGCTCCTCACCCTCACTGTGTATACTCCGCTTTTTAGAAGAAACGGCCGGTGGTTGTCATAAAGACGCAGTCGCGCCGCAATATAGAATGCAAGCGAAGATCGTATGACTTTTTCTTTTTGAAGCTTATCCGCCGCTTCTTTTACCGTCGTTCCGGAAGGTATGAGTATCTTTGACGAATACTCATTCTGTTTTGAAGTGACTGGACGCAGCGAATACGACCACCATGAAATAGAGATGCATACAACTACTGCAATGATGGCACAGAACCACGCAATGAATTGTACTACCTTGTTGTTTGATTTAAATTGCATATGTCTTTTCAAATTTCAATTTCCTGCCCTTCAATTGCAAGAAATACTTGTACATCAGTATGCGCGGTATAACTTGCATACATGCGGGCTGACTGCAGTATGGAAAATATTTTCTTATCATCATACGTCGGTTCATGATGAAAAAGATACAGTTTTTTTATATGCCATGTGTTGGCAAAATCAATTGCATAGCAGAATGCGCTATGTCCCCAGTTTTCTTTTTGAATGGCCTCTTCAACGGTGTACTGGCTGTCGAGAATGACAACATCTGCATTTTCAAAAAAATAATTTGACTTTCTGTCCTTGCTGAAATCAATTTCCTGCAATTCCACATCCGTCGCATAAATGAATTTCTTGCCATTCTCCTCAAATGAATATGAAAATGAGTTGCCCGGATGCTTCATCTTATGAGTGTTGATTTTTACACCGCTGATTTCAAACGGAACACCTTCCTGCAAAAGATGGAAGGTAAACTGTTTTTTGACAGAATCCCAGCTGCCGCTCTTTGGAAAATAAGGACATCTGCTTTGTTCAGCAAGTATACGTTCCGCCGCAGGAAACGTTGAGTAGAAATCAATTTTTGTCGTTGGATTAAATGATGCGTCAAAAAAAGGAATACCCTGAATGTGGTCCCAATGGAAATGTGACATAAGAATGTTGTAATGTTTGTCCGCAGGCGGTGTGCCGTTCTTGCACATGGCACGCAGACCGCTTCCGCAGTCAAGCACAAATTCCGTTCCATTGTCTGATTTTAATTCAACACACGCTGAGTTGCCACCGACTGTTCCAAAAAGATAAGAAGGTAAAGATGCCAGAAACTTTTCCTTTGCATCCTCTGACTGTATATCCTGAGGTGTAATACGTGCTACCACAGCTGCGATTTTAGCTTGTACTTGAGCAGGTGTTAACGGTGTTGGAATTGAACCTCGTACACCCCAGAAATGGATTATCACCGATCCTCCCCAAAATCAGATAGAATCTCAGCTTCCGCAAAATCAGTCGGTCTCAGCGGCTCATTGTTTTCGTACAGGGCGAGCTGTCGTTCTATTTCTTCCTTCGTATGTAATTGTCCTTTGTTAATTCCCGGACATGATTTTTCATTTTCGTTCCAAGCGCGCTCTGACTCTAAAAAATGCGACCAGAACGGGTAAGTCGTGCACTGAACGGGCTTTTTATCGTATGCAGTGCAACCGTTTTTCCAAAGGATGCAGTCATATTCATCTGTTTCTTTCAAACATAAAACTTTCGTGTTGTCATAATAAGGAACCCACCGACAATACCGCTTGATAAAAAGACTATCAGTTAATTTAGACCATATGCAGAGATTTGTCAAATCTGCGCGGGAGAGATAGACAAAACCCGGCCTGATTCTGCAAACAGTCAGAGCATCTGTTGGCAGGAAAACAAAAGACCATTGTCATAGAATTTTGACATATTCCACCAATAAAAAAAAGGTGTCAAAAAGTTTTAGCTTTTCAACACCTTTCGGTTTGGGGAGTGAAGGATTCGGACATACGAAGGCAGAGCCAGCAGATTTACAGTCGTGTCCCCTTTGAACACTCGGGAAAACTCCCCATATTTCTGTTTTATAAGAAAACCAGCCGCACTCAGGGGATTCGGACCCCGGGACCCTTCGAGATTACCAAAATCACGCCGCTCTACCAACTGAGACTAAATCGGCAAATTGACTGTATAGCCACTATATATTTTATTCAACTGTAAGTTCTGCTCAATATCATGGAGAGACGATTATATGAAAAAAAAATAATCATTTTTCCCCAGCAAAGAGCCGGTATATACAGCGGAAATATTAATTTTTTCCTTTTACCCACGGCTGCCGCCATAAGAATAATGTTGCCCCCACGTATGAACGCCCTGTAAGCAATCATATTGTTGGCAACAAGTCCCCTTCAGCGCTGCTTCAGTGTGACAAAGAGGCATGTGTATTATTTCGCGAAATCTGCCGCATCAGTATTCTCCTTTGATACAAAAAAACCGCCGTCTGCTGCTCAATCCTATAATCTTGCACAATCCCTCCAAGTTGCCCTGTGCGATAGGAAATCGTTGCCGCTATAACCTCTGGCAATGAAATCTTCGGAGTCCGCAACGCGCTTCAAATGCTGCCTGCGAAAACACCAGCCGAAGTCAGCAAACAGCAATGGCAAAAAGCGTCTGGCAAGCGATCTATTGTCAGCCGCGCAGAAAACAGACATTTACCAGGAATATTTTCTTGACAAATCAAATCCGATTCATTTTCAAGCGCACTGTATCGCCCTGCCCTATAAAAAATAAAACGAACAAGCGGAATCGTGCGGCAAAAAGATAAGATGCAGCTCCAGCGCAAGAATGCTCAATTCCTTTTTTGGCCGCAACAATCCTTCCGATGGCTACGACAAGGAAAAACCGTTACAACAGGGGTCCCCTGCCCAGGCCGCTGCCAGTTCCTCAAGGTGTCCAAAACCGTTCAATTCCCTGGTGACGCTCTCTTACGCGGAGAACCGTCCGCCCTGTCAGAATCATACAAAAAATTTCTCAAAGAAAAAATTCTGCGGCAGTGAATATTTGCCCAAGCAAAAAATCCTTTCGCGCCGGATCATTGACACGAATGGGAGCAAAGACTTTTATATCTCCAAAGAAGGTTCATACTTGCTGCAAGTCAATTCCACTCGAATGCGAACGTGATCATCACTGCATAATCATTAAAACGCTGAGCGCAGACCGGCGCTTTTGCGGTCATCACGTCGGCAATTTCCTTTGCATATTGCGGAGAAACGTTTGTAAGCTATGCATTTCTGAGCTATGTCATATAACGAAAAAGTTCCACTCGGATCACCGTTGTCATACGCTTTTTTCCAACAAGCCTTCAAACCGGTTAATCCGGAATATGCAATGGCATTCCTGCCGCGAAGGAAATTCAAGGTGGTAGCCGGGAAACCTGCCATTGTGAAATGGTCACGAACCACATTTGGATGTGGAGAATAACAATTCCTTTCCCGTCAATTTGCGTGTTTCGCAGCATACCTTGATAAAGTTTGAGATGATGCTGCGTAAGTTGCATTCTTGACAGTGAACAACTGTCCGGGAATCTGATCCGGCTTGGCAGAACGATGCAAATGAAAACAACAGCTTTTTGAAATAATGTGTTTAAAAAGAGCGGCGTCTTCATGTCCTGTTACGTGACATGGCTGTGTTGAGCCCGTTCTTCTTCCGCCGTATACGTGTAGACAGCAACGTTTTTTCTGCAAAAGAAGGATGGCAGACAAATACAAATCTCTACGCCACAGCTCCATCTCCGTTGCATATTGCAATCCTTTTCCAACTTACAGCAGGCACGGAAATTTTCTGTGGTTCATCAAATCGTTTTTTTGGAACGAAGTTACATTCTGCAAATCTGAGGCAGCCATACAGCGGAAAGAAAGGCAAAGACTTTGTTTCCTAGGACGCGAACAAGAATTCTCGCAAAGAAGAACAAGTTACATTCTTTACACCGCCCGGACTTCGACAATTCCGCGTATTCCCGGCTTGCCACCCAGAACAACCATTACTTGTCCTCGGTATGCGCTCTACACAAATCTGGACGCAGTGACTCAGCGCCATTGAGATAAACCGGAACAGGATAAAATTCCTGCTTCCTGTATACAGTCCCATTCAGAATCCGGACAAAGCGGAATATTCTTTGTTGCGCCCGTTTTATCAGATTTACGCAATGCCGTCGCAGGGTTAAGCGCGTCCAAATCAGGCGTAATTGAAAATTGAATTGATACAATGTCAGCTGCTTCAAGTTCGTTTTTGTTGCACAACTCCTGATACAGTTCGCCAACATTCTTTACAAGCGAATCGGCTGTGTTCTCGGAACATACCGCACCCCGTATACAATACATTCTATTTTCTAAACTATTCATGTTTCCTCTGGCTGCACGCTATTCAAATAATTTAATTGCATTCATTATTGATGATGCATCGCCACTTTTAAAAATGTCCTGCAGCTGTGGATATTTCTTTAGCAATTCGCCAAGTTTTTCAAGTCTTTGCAGCGAACGGTTCTCTGTAATCATTGATGCCGCCTGAGCCGCAGCTTCCTTTTTCATCACTTCGGCAACCTCATTCTGATACGTTTCATATGCATTCTTCGCTGTTTCATATAACGCAAAGTCCGGAATTTTTATATACGCTATTTGAATTGAATCTATCATCACATCAGAAAAATCAGCTTCATCGTCACTTACCATTTTATTGAGTTCTTCCGCGGTCACCGCCGTGGGCACGAATGTCATTGATTCCTTTTTTTTCAAAATGCAATATTCCATGATGCGCTTTGCAAGAACTGATGATTTTGATTCAAGGAATGAGTCAAGTTCAGCTTGCGACTTCCAGTTGTATTTCTGGACATGTGAAACGATTTCTTCGCTCTTCATGCCTAGTGTCACCACGATATTTGCGCAGTAAGAAAAGTCAGGTTCTTCCTTTAGCTGCTTGCTATATAACTCTGCGGAAGGAAGCGCTCCTGACACCGTCTGCTTGCTTTGCTTCGGCGTCAGCGAAAAAATCCGAATATCAGCATTTGTAGGAAGCAGACGTTCCCAGCGCCATACAAAGGTGCCGGGAAGAATCGGTTTGCTATAAACGCCATTTGTTTTTGAGACAAGAACGCCACATTCCCCCGGTTTTACCTTGAACTGAATCCAACCGATATAAAAAACAGCCGCGCCGGCAATGAGCAACACCACAATGTTAGCAATTATTCTTCCTTTTTTCATAATCACCCTGTCGAATAAATTTTCAAGATAGAGTATACTCTTTTAAAGGAACTTGAAGCAAGCACTAAGATATGGACACTATACAGAAACATGACCAAGGATATAAAATCAACACCTTTCTCTTTACTTTGACCTTCCGGAGTTTTTGTTTCTTCTTTCTGCTTCTTTCCGTATTTGTTCTTTTTTACATCTCCGGAAATTATCAGGAATTTCTTGACTCAACACAGCATTTTATTTTGGTTCTTTGTTCCACCATTTCCATAGCGCTCATGCTTTTCTGTATTGCCGGAACTTTGGAAAGCCTTGTCTATTTCATACTTACTAAGAAAAACAAATATGTAATTTTTCTTATCGTGTATATTTTTGTCTTCATTGTTTCCACATTGCTGCTTCTTGCAGTACGCACCATATCATCACTTTCCGCAGGAATTTGACACACAGACCGCCGCACGCGCAGGAACAATGAGCAAGAACATTCCGCTCTTTACAAGAAGCTCGACAGGCGCTTGATTTTCTGCTTCATCTTTCTTGCGGTTGCTCAGGCTTGCCATTCCCTGCTTTCTGAATGTACTGCCTTCCCACTGGAGTCCGTGTGATGAGATTGAACCGATGGTACGCGAACCGGTTGCGCGCGCTACAGAAATAATGTCGTTTTTTTCAAGGTTTGTGATTGTCACACAATCTCCTTTTTGCGTGAAGTATAATTTTTGATATCCATACAGCCATATGTCCGCATGTTGCTTTGTGCTGAACGTATCATACAGCGCAAGCAAATGATCTATTCTTCCTCCTGAACCGCCTACAAGTACAATTTTGTCCGCTTTGCCTTTGACTGCATACGCTTTTTCAAGGGCAAGTTCCGTGTCGGAAAAATCTTTGTCACAAGGAAACTGTTCAATTACGGCGCGGGGAAACAAGTTGACGCTTTGCCTGTCTGCAATGCTGTCCATGTCTCCAAGAATATATGCCGGCGACAGGTCAATTTTATCCTTAAAATATGACTGGTATTTTATAAGTGTATCAAGTCCTGAATCCGCGGCAACCACTACGGGCTGCTTCATCTGAGTCGTAAAAAATGATTCATTTAATTCAGGTTCGGGCGCCGCTCCGCCAGTAAAAACAATCACATACATAGCAATTATTGCCTCATTACGATATAGTTGAGTATACCATGACTAAAATAAAAATTCCTGCTGATTTACAGAAAGTAAACGATTTATTTTCTTCTCACGGCTTCAAGGCGTACCTTGTTGGCGGTGCAGTACGTGACACTATTCTTGGAAAAGAAATGCACGACTGGGATTTGGCGACCGATGCAACACCGGAACAAGTCATGGAAATTTTCCATCATGTCATACCAACCGGCATCGCGCACGGGACAGTCACTATTCATATATTCGGCCATGAAATTGAGACAACTACATTCCGCACAGAGTCAGATTATTCCGACGGCAGACATCCTGACTCCGTTTCTTACGCAAAGACAATCGAAGCTGATTTAAGCAGGCGTGATTTTACGATGAATGCAATTGCGGCCGACCTTGCAACTGGTGAGCTTGTTGACCCTTTTGGCGGACAAACTGATATCCAAAACAAGATCATCAGAACAGTGGGAAATCCGCTTGAGCGTTTTGATGAGGACGGGCTTCGTCCCGTGCGCGCGGTGCGTTTTGCCGGACAGCTTGGCTTTGTCATTGAAAAACAAACGTTTGTCAGCCTTTCAAATCCTTCCGTTTTACGCAAAACAGCATCAATTTCAATTGAGCGCTTCAGAGATGAATTTTGCAAAATGATTCTTACCGCAAAGCCTTCTGTCTGCTTGAAACTTGCGGAACAGACAGGCATACTCACTCTTTTTATTCCTGAATTTGTCCCATGCCGTGGCTGTACACAGGCAGATGTGCGGGGATTTCATGAATTTGACGTGGCAGACCACCTTTTTTACGCTTGTGACGGAGCAGATAATCCACTTCCCGGAAATGATGACAACAAATTGCTGATACGACTTGCATCGTTGTTTCATGACATTGGAAAGCCAGCCGCGCGTTCAACGGAAATAATCGGCGGCAATGAAATAATTCACTTTCACGGACATGAAAGCGTTGGCGCCGAAATAACACGGAAACTGCTTACAAGGTTGCGCTTTCCTACAGCAACCGTAGACACCGTCACCAAGTTGGTGCGCGAGCATATGTTCTACTATGAGCCAGTTTGGTCTGATGCAGCGGTAAGACGCTTTATTGTACGCATAGGGCTTGAGAACATGAAGAATCTCTTTGCGGTACGCATTGCCGACATTTACGGTATGCACAACACGCCGGTCCTGGCACAAAGCTCCACACGGCAGAATCTTGATGAACTGCAGCGCCGCATAGACACCGTTACCACGCAGAACTGTGCGCTCAGTTTGAAAAGTCTCAGCGTAAACGGCAAGGATCTTCTGGCACTTGGAATTCCCGCAGGAAAGACAAGATTTTCCCATGTTCATCACGTGGCGCCACTTCGTTGATTTGTTGCAATGCCCTATTTACGCAAAGCACGTGGAGGCTCCGTCAAGCCAGCCACCTTCGTATGTATTCCGCGATTTTTTTCAAGTCCGCCCTCTTTGGCACGTAACGCAGCGCAATTCTTCATTCAACGCTTCTATCAGGTGCTCTTACTTGAGGATACCGCCGCCCACCATCGCCAATGACCGCTCGCGCAATAGCTTCGGGAGCTTTCTTGGGTGCCCACAAAGAAAATGAGCATCAAAAGATTTGCTACTTCAGCGACGATTATACGGGGCATCATACGATTAATATGTCGCTCGGCCATTCAGTTTTTGCCTTCCTTGATGGCAGCGGAGCGCAGTCTCATCTTCTGTTGCAGAAAAAGCATTGACTTGGCCGTTGCCGCGTGACTTTGGCTCATTGTTCATGGACTGCCCGTCAATGGCCAAGACATGCCTTGGCGTCTTTGGAAAGCAGTGCCCTGCGGCTGTCGAGGAATAGACCGGCCTTCTTGCCAACACAAAACATTTCTCAGTTGCAAGACGACGCGCAATGGTACGGGTAAGCTCAAGATGCGGAAGCTGATCCTTTCCTACCGGGACGACATTGCCTTTGCAGAAAAGAATGTCGCATGCCTGATGAACAGGATACGTATACATTCCGGCATTTACATTTTTGAGGCCTGCACTCAGAATTTCTTCCTTCACCGTAGGATTGCGGGAAAGTTCGGCGTTGCTTACAAGTGTAAGAAACGGAAGCATAAGCTGATTGCATTCAGGAACATAACTGTGTGGATAAATGATGACATCCTCACCAGGCTCAATACCTGCTGCAAGATAGTCTATAACCAGTTGCTTTGTATTCTGACTGATTTCCTGAAATGCATCATGGTCTGTAAGAACCTGATAGTCCGCAATAAGAATCATCGTAGGCACGCCTAATTTTGAGAGTCGCACCCTGTTCTGAAGAGAACCAAAATAATGGCCTATATGCAAGCGGCCAGTAGGACGGTCTCCCGTGAGCACGCGGTATTTCTTTGGATTCTTTACGATGTCCTCTTCTATTTTTTTGCTGCGTTCCACAGCTGCTTCAAAAGTTTTGTTCGATGTGTAGTCAATCTCTTTTTCGTCTTCCACCATGATAATTTCCTTGTTACTGTTTACAATAACATAAAAACAGTATTATAGCAATTGCATAATTTTTGATTTTGACAATAATAGAGCACTATGAGATGTACAAAAGCAATCATTCATCTTGAATCATTCAAGGATAACATAAAAGCGATACAGTCTTTTACAAAACCAGGCACGAAAATGTGTGTCGCGGTAAAGGCGGATGCTTACGGACATGGCGCAGTCGCATGCGCAAAGGCTGCAGTTTCTTGTGGTGTTGACTTTTTGGCAGTGGCAACAGTTGACGAAGGAATTGAACTTCGCAGGGCAGGAATTAAAACGCCTATCCTCATGCTGAGTATCTGTAGTCCGGAAGAAATTCCGTCTGCGGTACGTCATTCAATCACCCCGCTTGTTTTTGACAAGGAATATATTGCGCTTTTTGATAAGGCTGCTTCACAACGCTTGCTGCCAAAAAAATTTCCCGTTCATCTTGCTGTAGACACTGGAATGGGAAGAATAGGATGCCAGCCGGAAGAAGCTGCGGAAATTGCAAAATATATTGACTCATCAAAGTCGCTCAAACTTGGCGGAATGCAAACTCATTTTGCCGTGAGCGACAGCACTACGAAAGAAAATCGCGCGTACACAAAACAGCAGTTCACGTTGTTTAAAAAAGCAATTGATTCCGTACGCAATGAAGGCATCGACCCGGGTATATGCCACTGTGCAAACAGCGCCGCAACATTGGATTTGCCTGATATGCATTTGGACATGGTTCGTCCAGGAATCATCGTATACGGTTACTACCCTGACATGATAAACAAAACATATCTTGAAAAGAAAGGTACGCCAATAAATCTCAAACCGGTGATGACGCTAGAGACAGAGGTGAGCGCAATACGTTCCTTTGCAAAAGGAAAGAGCATTGGATACGGACGCACATGGACGGCGACAAAGTCAACGGAAATTGCAGTGCTGCCAATAGGATATGCGGATGCGTTTTTCAGAAGATTTTCAACGGCAAAGGTAAAAATTGCCATCAACGGCAAACCATATCCAGTGCGTGGCAGAATTTGTATGGATCAGTGCATGGTGGACATCGGCCAGCAGAATGACGTTAAACGGTGGGACAAAGCCGTCATTTTTGGAGCTGCGGAAGATGGCGCGCTGCAAACAGCCGGTGACATTGCCAACCTTACCGACACTATTTCTTACGAAATCACCAGTGCGGTGACTAAACGTGTCCCCCGCGAATATGTTGACTGAACAAGCTGGATTTCATCTGTTCAACGGTTGAGTGTCTGAGATAAACAAGACTGGACACATTTTTTGCCAAGAAGGAATTTCTTTACTTCGGCCACCAGATAAAAGGAACCCGTTACAAGAAGCGGATGTCCGTTGCTGTCAGCATGAATGAATGACGCTTCAATCGCGCGGACGTAATCGCTGCATGTTTTGTGCTCGATTCCTGCATGTAAAAACGCATTTTCAAGTCGCTCCATGTCCGCAGCTTTTGTTTCACCTGGCTTTGTAAGCATCACCTGATCAAATCTATTCTTGAAATAAGGCACAATGTCCTCTATGTCTTTATCAGCCGCGCATGCAAAAAGTAAATCAGCCCTGGCAAGCGGTGAATCATTGTATATTTTTTCAAACGTATCCATGGTGAAATGGACACTGTTCACCGTATGAGCGCCATCAAGAATAAGTTCCGGAATATGCGGGTAACAAGGTATGTTCTGCGCAATTTCAAATCTTCCCGGCAGCACAGCGTCAGAAAGCCCTTTTTCTATTATGGATTCATCAAGATTCGGAAACAACGTTTTTACCGCCACTGCCGCCACCGCCGCGTTCTGTGCCTGAAAAGCGCCCATGAGCCGCAATGTCGTATGAATCGGGCGTGCAAAATAACTGCTGTCTATGTTTACAGTCATTCCGCCTTCTGAAAAGCGTTCTGACTGTCCGGAAACACACGACGGTTCCGGAGAAAGTCTATTTTTGTATACATATTCACATTTTTTCAAGACATCTTCTATGAATACAACAGGCGCATTCCTTTCATCTGCAATTTTTTGAAACACTTTTCTGACACTTTCTTTCTGCGGAGAAATGATCACCGGTACGCCGGGTTTGATTATTCCCGCTTTTTCCGCTGCGATTTTTTCAACAGTATCACCAAGAAATTCTGTATGCTCAAGTTCTATTGGCCCGATGCAGCAGCATTTTGGAAGAATGACATTTGTTGCGTCAAGACGACCGCCCAGCCCTACTTCGTAAACCGCATAATCGGTATGTGCCTTTCTAAAGCAAAGCATTGCAAAAAGCGTAACAAGCTCAAACCATGTCACCGGACGTTGTTCTGGAAGGTCTTCTGGAATAATTGATTCCACTCCGTTCATGAGCTCTTTTACCGCATACTCATATACTTCCTCTGCAAAAGGACCGTCGGCTTTTCCGACACGCTCGGTAAATTCAAGAATGTGAGGCGAAGTGTATAATCCGGTTTTGAATTCTGCGCGGGCAAGAATACACGAAATCATTTTTGAAATGGAACCTTTGCCCTTCGAGCCTGCGACATGAATGGACGGACAACAGTTTTCAGGGTTTCCAAAACGTTTGCACAAATACTGCATGGTGTCGAGCCAAAAAATATTTTTCTGCGGTAAATGCTCAAAATTCAAATATTGGTCAAGCCACTTTGTAAGCACTGTAATTGGTGAACAATCACTCATGCCCTCTAGTATACTCCTTGACAAATCAAAACTCAAGAAATATTGCTTGTTATATTCAGATATTACTGCTATAATGGTTCAATCATTTAAACGGCGATAGATTTGATAGCCGTACATCAAAAAGTTATAGGAACAGTGATATGATTTATACCGATACCCGTGATAAAAAAGTAAAGGCAGATTTTAAGACAGCAGTTTTAAACGGAATGAATGCTGCCACCGGCGGTCTTTATATTCCAACGAGTTTTCCAAAACTTGACGCTTCTTTCATCAACAAGACACCGGAACCTTCCTTCCGCGAAATAGCGTATGAAATGGCAAAACCGTATGTTGCAGGGGAAATTCCTGATCAGGATTTACAGTCAATAATTCAAGATGCATATCCTTTTACCGCGCAGGTTGTGCCTATTGACCCGGTGACCTATGTGCTTGAACTTTTTCACGGCCCGACATGTGCCTTTAAGGATTTTGGCGCCCGCTTCATGGCACGCGTAATGTCCTATTTCAAC
>JGI20225J20221_1002725_pt1 | contig 12267 bp, 8 predicted proteins | sample BioMet4_FD_20221 | JGI IMG/M metagenome (IMG submission 20221) | reverse complement strand
CTACCCGCCCCATATTGTTTGATGGATAATGGTCCCGTAGGCATGAATAACAATAAAAGAGCTCTTTTAGTCCACCAATCTGAACTTCTACTTCCGCCTAAAAACGAGGATAATTATGAAACCGGGCAATAATTGCCTCGTTGATTAATTACCTTTTTTCAGGTGAATACGCCCAGAGGGCTCCAATACCGAATGCGAAATAGCCAGAGGAAGGAAGCAATCGATGCCCGACCTAATAAATTCCGCGCCACTTAAATCAGGAGAAAGGGAAACGCCCTCCTTAGAGTAATTTTTCAAAGCCATCGGAAAAGCTTTGGGTCTGAATTCAAATGTTTTTCATTGGGAATTATTATAATGTTGTGTGATAGTTAATTTCGCTAAATCGCTGTTAGACTAATTAAGTAAGATGAGCACAAAACACAAGCGTATATAAAAAATGTGGAATAGGGGGTGTTTTTAAACATATTAATTTATTTGTATCAACTTACAATTTATTCATTTTATAGATTATTTTAATAACCTGTTTGAATACATTTTATGAATAAAAAAGTATATTTGTACTTCAACGAAGTATATAATATAATTTACTAATTTAATAAATTCAATTATGGTTAAAAGTATTAAAGGCACACAAACGGAGAAGAACTTAATGCAATCATTTGCTGGTGAATCTCAGGCAAGAATGCGTTACACTTATTTTGCTAGCGCTGCAAAAAAAGAAGGATTTGAGCAAATAGCTGCTATTTTTACTGAAACAGCAGATCAGGAAAAAGAACATGCAAAACGTATGTTCAAGTATCTGGAAGGAGGTATGGTAGAAATTAATGCTAGTTTCCCTGCAGGAGTTATTGGCCGTACAATCGATAATTTACAAGCTGCCGCCGCCGGAGAATATGAAGAATGGTCTTCACTTTACCCAGAATTTGCTGATATTGCAGAGAAAGAAGGCTTTTATGAAATAGCAGCAATGTATCGTAATATATCTGTTGCAGAAAAAGCTCACGAAGAAAGATATCGTGCTTTCGTGAAGAATATCGAAACTGCTTCAGTTTTTGCTAAAGAAGGAGAAGTGTTATGGCAATGCCGTAATTGTGGTTATATCCATGTTGGTAAAGAAGCTCCAGAAGTTTGCCCCGCTTGTTTACATCCGCAAGCTCATTTTGAGGTTAAGAAAGAAAATTATTAATTCATACTATATGGATTGCAAGAGCTGGATACAATTTGTATCCGGCTCTTTTTGTTTTATGATGGCAGATACATTAAATTTTAATCCTATTTTCTTAGAGTTTATTATTAATTGAGACTCCTTTTATATTCTTTTTATCCTCTGTTTATTAGGCTATTTAGAGCCTTTAATTCTCTAATAACAAATTATCCCCCTCTAAGCAACATTTAAATACCCTGGCTTAACTAATATACCATTCAGCCTTAACAAAAATTCAACGTTTATAAATCAATATGTCTTAGCTTTGTTTCGGTTCATAGAATCAAAAAAATAGAAAATTAACCAATAAACAAAGTACCATGAGAAAAACATTTATTGAGAAATGCATAAATGTTCATTTATGTAGATTTGCAATGGCATTACTATTCCTCTTGCCTGCAATCAGTAACCTCCGGGCTAATCCTCTTCAAGACAACAAAACTGTTTCGGGAGTTGTGATATCTGCTTCAGATAATCAACCCTTAATTGGCGTAAGTGTTTTGGTAAAAGGAGCAACAGTTGGAACCATGACTGATATCGATGGAAAATATTCTTTAAACGTAAAGAATGGAGCTACTCTTATTTTCAGTTATATCGGTTTTGTAAAACAGGAAATCTCCACATCAGGAAAAAATGTAATTAATGTCACAATGAAAGAAGATGCTCAGGCATTGGATGAAGTTGTTGTTATCGGCTATGGTGTTCAGAAGAAAAAACTGAGTACCGGAGCAACTCTTCAGGTTAAAGGCGATGAACTGGCAAAGATGAATACAACCAGCCCACTTCAGGCATTACAAGGTAAAACACCGGGTGTAACAATTTCTTCAACTTCCGGACAACCAGGATCTGATATGAAAGTTGTTGTTCGTGGTTTAGGAACCGTAGGTAATTCCGGACCTCTTTACATTATTGATGGAATAGAAGGTGATATTTCGGTATTAAATGCTTCTGATATCCAATCAATTGATGTTTTGAAAGATGCTGCTTCAGCTGCTATTTATGGAGCACAGGCAGCCAATGGTGTTGTGTTAGTAACAACTAAGCAAGGTGCCAGCGGTAAAGGACAAGTAGCATTTGACGCATATTATGGTGTGCAGAATGTTGCACGTAAAGCTAAATTGCTGAATGCCGAAGAATATAAAAGCATTATGGATGAGCAAGCTTTAAATTCAGGTTCTTCCGTCTTCGACTGGAGTTCAATGGGAGAATTAGCCGATACAGATTGGGTAGGCCAAATGTTTAAAGATGATGCTAAAACAGAAAACTATTCAATGAATATAAATGGAGGTTCAGATTCATCTCTTTACTCTCTTTCATTGAATTATACTTCTCAGGAAGGTGTTGTGGGTGGTAAAGATGTTTCTAATTACGAACGTTATGGTTTCCGCATTAATACGGAAAATAAGCTCTATAAGAATGTATTGAAGGTTGGTCAGCACTTAAATTTTAATTATATAAAGAATACAGGTGTTAGTGTTGGTAACCAATACAACAACACACTTCGTGGAGCATTTGTAACTTCTCCTCTTTCTCCTGTATACAGTGATAATAATATCTATGGCAGTCCATACAACGATACAAGTAATTCTGCCTGGTATAATGGAGATGGTAATCCTTACGGATCAATGATGACTACAGTAAATAATAAGAATGATAACCAGAAATTAATGGCTGACGTTTATGCAGAATTAGAACCAATAAAGAATCTTAAGTTTAAATCTACTTTTGGTATTAATTATTATGCATCTGAATATCGTAGCTTTAAGCCACTTTATCAGTTCTCAGTGTATACTTATAACAAGGAACATACTACTACTACACAGAATATGAGTAAGGGACATACGCTTACATGGACAAATACAGCCAGTTATGATTTTACGATTAATAAAGATCATGCCTTTAATGCTATGATTGGTATGGAAGCTGTTCGTTATCAAGGCACATATTTATCTGCTTCTAATTGGAATCTATTATCTCAATTCAATGATTTTTCTCATGCATATCTTGATAATACAACAGGTAAGGCATACATTGAATATAATGACGATGGAACTGTAAAAGGTGTTGTAGATACTAAAACAGTTAATGGTAAACCCGAAAATATATATCGTCGTGTTTCTTACTTTGGACGTCTCGGATATAATTTTAAAGAAAAATACATGATTAATGCTACATTGCGTGCTGATGCTTCTTCTAAATTCGCTTCAGGCCATCGTTGGGGATATTTCCCATCAGTATCTGCCGGCTGGGTTATGACTAATGAAGACTTTATGAAATCTACAAAGGATTGGCTCGATTTCTTAAAAGTTCGTGCTAGCTGGGGACAAGTAGGTAATCAGGATATAGATGATTTTCAATATGCTGCTCCTATTAATACTTCTACAGGTTATTCAAGTAGTAATCCTGCTGCATATTATGTATTTGGAACTGGAGGAACAAATGTTGCCGGTGCATATCCTAGCCGTTTATCAAATGAAAAGGTTAAGTGGGAAACTTCTGAACAGACTAATATTGGTATCGATGCTCGTTTATTGAGCAGCCGTTTGGGAGTAAATGCAGACTTTTATGTTAAGACAACCAAAGATTGGCTAGTAAAAGCCCCAATTCTTGCAACTGCTGGTGCAGATGCTCCTTATATAAATGGTGGAGATGTAAAGAATACAGGTATTGAACTTGCTTTTAACTGGAATGACCATATTGGTAAACTAAATTATAATTTAGGCATTAATGGTGCATATAATAAAAATAAAGTAGGAAACATACCTACAGTAGACGGAATTATTCATGGTTCAACAAATATGCTTTATGATAACTCTGAAGAATTTTATCGTGCACAGAATGGACATGAAATAGGATATTTCTGGGGATACAAAACTGCTGGTATTTTCCAAAATGAACAGGAAATTTCAGATTGGAAAACTGCAGGGAATGGAATTCTGCAAGCTAATGTTAAACCTGGTGATGTAAAATATGTAGATGCGAACCATGATGGTACTATTAATGCTGATGATAAAGCTGATTTAGGCAGTGGTATGCCCGACTTTACATTTGGTTTCAATTTAGGATTCGATTACAAAGGATTTGACTTTTCTGTAAATGCCAATGGCGTATTAGGTAACAAAATTGTTCAGTCATATCGAAATCATACAAATAAACAAGCAAACTATACTACAGCAATTCTTAATCGTTGGACAGGTGAAGGAACTTCAAATGAAATACCTCGTGTAACAGAAACCAATATTAACTGGCAGTTCTCTGATCTTTATTTGCACGATGGTGATTATCTCCGTATCAGCAATATTACATTAGGTTATGATTTTGCTAAGTTGATTAATTGCAAATTTATTAGTCAATGTAGACTTTATGCTTCTGTTCAGAATGCATTTACCTTTACTAAATATGATGGAATGGATCCTGAAATTGGTTATGGAACAGATAAATGGGTATCAGGAATTGATTTAGGTTACTATCCACGCCCAAGAACTTATCTGTTCGGAGTTAATCTTAAATTCTAACACTTAAAACAAGGAATAATTATGAATAAGTTCAAATTAAATATACTGGCATTAGGGGCTTTGAGTATCAGCTTCTTTTCTTGCTCCGAAAGCTTTATGGATGTAGAACCACAGACGTCTATCCTTGATCAGAACTTCTATAAAACAGAAGCAGATGCTGAGATGGCGCTGGTTGGTTGTTATGATGGTTATCAACGTACTTCTTCCAATGGTAATCAATCTTTTTATATAACCTCAGAAATCCTTTCCGATAATTGTTTTGGAGGAACAGGTAATACAGATGGTCGTGGTTATCAGGCTTTGGATAGATTTGATATCTCACAATCTCCTTCTGATAATAACATATTTAATGGAACATGGGGCGATTATTACGCAGGAATTTTCCGTTGTAATACTTTATTGTTAAAATTACCAAATATTGCTTCATGGGAATCTACAGATGAAGCTGTAGTGACTAAAACTCGTAACCGTATTGAAGGTGAAACCAGATTCCTTCGTGCAATTATGTATTTTGATTTGGTTCGCCTTTTTGAAAAAGTTCCTTTGTTAACAGAATCAACTACTGATAATGTTACTCAGGCAGATCCAGTTGAAACATATAAACTAATAGTTGCTGATTTAAAATTTGCAGCAGAAAATATTCCTGCTGATGCTTATCCGAAGGCTAAGACAAGTGAAAATGATGGCCGTGTAACCAGTTATGCAGCAAAAGCAATGCTTGCCCGTGTTTATTTATTCTATACCGGATACTATGTAAAGGATGATTTAGGTGTTACTAAAGCCGATGTTCTTGCTGGTTTGGAAAGTATAATTAGCAGTAATGAATTTTCTTTAGTTTCGGACTATAAGTCTCTTTGGCCTGCTGCAAGTTATGTTGCAAATGTTACAAATAACACATTAGATAAATCAGGTTATGCAGGAAAAGGAAATGTAGAAACAGTCTTTGCACAGAAGTTTAATAATACTCAGAATTATAATGGAATGGTTGATGGTAACCGTTGGTTAGTTATGATGGGTATGCGTAATACAAACTGGTCTCCTTATGGAAAAGGTTGGGGGGCATGTACTGTAAATCCAAAATTAGTAAAAGCGTATACTTCTGATGATAAACGTAAAACAGCATCAATAATTGACATAGCAGGAGAAGGTATTGAAAGTAAATATGATATTAAAGACCAACGTGAGTATACCGGTTATTCAGTTAAGAAATATACTCCGACTGCACTGCCTGATGGGACTTCTGATACAGGTGGCGAAAATGACTTTCAGATTTCTCAAGATCAGGATTTCGTAGTAATTCGTTATGCTGATGTATTGTTGATGGCCGCTGAGTTGGGTTCAACTAATGCACTTAGCTATTACAATATGGTACATACCCGTGCTGGTTTAACTGCAAAGACTGCTGTTACAACTGCTGATATTTTGGAAGAACGCCGCTTTGAGTTTGCTTTCGAAGGACTCCGCTATTGGGATTTGCTTCGTCAGGGACTTAATAGTGCAGCTTCTACTATTGCACAGACTCAAAGTGTTTTGAGTGGTAATGCGGATGATTCTGTTGTAATAACTGCTGAAAAGATTACTGCTACAAGAGGATTTATGCAGATTCCGAACACACAGATAACACTTTCTGCTGGTGTATTGAAACAAAATGCTGGTTGGAAATAACTTTAAAACGATACTATTATGAATAAGATATTTAAACTATTTACTTTATTAGCCACTGTGGCAATAATGTTTACCTCTTGTTCACCTGATGAATTTTCTTTGGGAGATAAAGATGTAAAGACCGAGGATCTGTTAGAAGGCATTGCTTATAAAATAGAGCATGATGCGACCAATCCAAACATTATCTATTTAACAAGTTTGATGGGGAGTGAGTATACTCCGTTATGGAATCATCCACAAGGACGTAGTCAGGAAAAGAAAGTTACCCTGAAAATACCTTTTGCGGGAACTTATGATGTTCAGTTTGGTGTAGAGACTCGTGGTGGTGTGGTATATGGCCAAAAAACAACTTTTAAAGTTGATAATATGTATGCTGGCTTCATTAGTAATGAGTTATGGACTTTAATTTCGGGTGGTGCAGGAAAAGAAAAAACCTGGTATCTTGATTTGGATGCAAATGGTGTAAGCAGATTTTTTAAAGGCCCTCTTTACTTTTATGGAACTGATGATAGCTGGACTACTGTTACTGACGGACAAAAGGTAGAAGGAGATTCCTGGAACTGGAGTCCTGACTATAAAGGTAATACATGGTTAATGAATGCTGCTGATTTTGGTTCAATGACATTTAGCCTGAAAGGTAGTGCATCTATTACTGTTAACCATAAAACTATAGCTAACCGTGGAACTGAGACAGGTAATTATATGCTTAATACAGATAATCATACTTTAACTGTTCAGGATGCTGCTATTCTGCACGATAGTAACCGTGATGGAGTTGTAATTAATTGGGGAGATATTAAAATTATGTCTTTAACAGAGAACACAATGCAATTGGCTGTTCTTCGTGATCCAGCTCTTTCCGGTGAAGGTGCTTGCTTGTTAGTTTACAACTTTATTTCTAAAGATTACTTTGATAGTTGGGTACCAGGTGAAGTGGTCGAACCAGAACCTACATTACCTAGCGGATGGCAAACCGATATATCACAGACTGTCAACAAATCTGTTAAGTGGGTACTATCTTCCGATACTCCTTTCAACTGGGCCAATCTTGATGGTTCTTTGATGAATACCGGATGGACATCTGCAGATAAGTATGATAGCTGGACAGGATTTAATGCTGCAGCGGCTAGTAATTACGCAGACTTCTCATTAACTCTTAATTCAGATGATAAGACTGCTACTTATGTTGCTCCTGACGGAACATTAACATCTGGTACTTATACATTGGATGAAAAAGGAACTTATACTTTTAATGGTTTCAAACCTAGCTTCATTATTTGTAATGGTTCGATAACCCTTTCTACAACAGATGCTAACCAATGGCGTATCACAAAGATAGAGAAAGATGCTGCCGGTAATGTTTCCGGAATGTGGGTAGGTAAACGTGACGCTGTTAAGCCGGAATATATGGTTTATCATTTAATTCCTCAGGCAGGAGGCGCAGAAGTCGATCCATTGAAAGCATGGAAAAAAGCTTTTGTTGGAAAGACTTTTAAGCCTGACACAAATCAGTTTGTAGACTGGATTAACTTTGATTTATCAGGCGGATGGACGAGTGCTTCAACCTTTGGTACTGATTTTACTTCGAATGGTTGGATATGGAATGAAAAGACCAGTATCATTGCTAAAAGCGCTAGCATTAAATTTGAACTTGCCGGTTCTGATATTAAAGCTATCTTAACTCAGGATGTATATGATGCTGACGGAAATCTTACTACTGCCGGATATTCGGTTACTGGTAAGGTGACAATTAATCCTGATGTGCCATCAATGACATTTGAATTCCCGCTTGTTAATTATACAGGAAGTGCCGGAGCCTGGTTAAATACATCTAATGCTAAGGGTGCTTATTATACAACACCTCTTGGAGCTAAAGAATGGCTCTTTATATCTCATGGAGGTTCTTCTCTTAGTACTATTGATACTGGTGGATTCTGGTTGGGTGCTATATCAAATGCAACCGGAGCTGGTGATACAAAAAATGAAATTTTAGGATTCCATTATGTTTTAGCAAATTAATAACTAACACTAAAAGAGGTTACCTTGAAATGTTAGGTAACCTCTTTTTAAAATATTAATTTATGAAGTCTTTTTCACTTTATATATTTATTTCTGTCTGTTGTTTACTAATTGTTGCTTGCAGCAATAAGAAGACACAGAAAGAACAGAAAAAGGAGCAATTTGAGAATGCTTTTAATTCTGTTGAAGAGCTTCAGGAAAAAGCTTCTGAAGATACAGCATTTGCCAAATCGAAGGAATATGCTACTCAGATGGAGAGGGCTTGTATTGAAATGGCTAAAAAGACATCTGATATGAACACTAACGAAAAGTTATTGCTGGAATTTGAAGTTGCACTGAAAGCTTTGAAACAAAGCACTGACAGAATAAAGGAAAATCCTCAGCTGGCTAACGATGCTTCGTTTATGGAAAAGACTAAAGCTAAGGTTGATAAAGTTCGTGAATATCAGCAAAATTTAAAAAAGGCTCAGCTGAGCTCTGTAGAAGAAAAGAAGTTCTACGAATTGTGTCATCAATAATAATCATTGATTGTTTAATCAATAAAGAATAGTGGTTAAATCAACTAATTACACTTTTTTAATTAGCTAACCTTATAACTAAGAATATGGATTACTTAAAAAAAATATTTTCTCTTTGCTTAATTCTTCTTTTATCAGCTTTTTATTCATGCTCAAGTAGTGATCCTGAGGTCAAACCGGAATTAACAGTGGCAAAAGAAGAGCTTACACTTGCCAAAGGAAGTGGTACAACTATGCTTGCTATTAAAACGAATGTAAATTGGACAGCTACAAGTTCACAGTCGTGGTGCACATTGTCTCCTTCTTCGGGTGAAGCCGGTACTAAACAAATTACAGTTGCTGTTACAGAGAATACCACTAATGATAATCGGGAAGCTGTAATTACTGTTGCTGCAGGCTCTCTTTCAAAACAGATAAAAGTAACGCAGGAATTAACTAATTTATTAGTGGTAAAGAAAAGTACGTATGATGTTAGTGTAGATGGCGGTCAGATAACAGTAGAACTGCAAACTACGGCAGCTCATACAGTAACAATTAATCAGGATTGGATATCTCAGACAGTTACCCGTACTGTAACCAATAAAACAGAAGTATTTACTATTGCAAACAATGCTTCTCTTTTTTCAAGAGTAGGTACAATAACTTTCACAATGGCGGGTTTAACCGAAACTGTTACCGTTAATCAGGTTGCAAAAAATCTCAATATCGCTGCAGATAAAACAGGAATGGAAAGCGATGCTTTTGTACTTGCAAAAAAAATCTATTTGGGATGGAATTTAGGAAATACGCTTGAATGCACAAGTTCTACTGCAACAGGATCTGTTATCAGTGGCGAAACAGATTGGGGTAATGCTAAAGCTTCTAAGGCCATGATAAATGCAGTGAAAGCTGCTGGTTTTAATGCCGTGAGAATACCTTGTGCATGGAACAGATATCTTGAAAATTCAACGAATTATAAAATTAAAGACTTTTGGTTGGCAAGGGTAAAAGAGGTTGTTGATTATTGTGTATCCAATGATATGTACGCTATTATAAATATTCATTCAGATGGTGGCTGGCTGGATAATAATCCTACCCTCGCAAAACAAGAAGAGGTTACTAAGAAAGAAAAAGCAATATGGGAACAAATTGCTGTATATTTCAGAAATTATGATGAACATCTTCTTTTTGCCGGAACAAATGAAGTGAATATGGGCTCTAATGGTGGAACACCGACTCAGGATAATTACAATGTTCAGATGTCTTATAACCAGACTTTTGTAGATGCAGTACGTTCTACTGGTGGAAGGAACGCTTATCGTAACCTTCTTATTCAGGCATTTAGTACAGATATTAACCAGGCAGTCTCTAATTTAAAAGTTTCTACAGATAAAGTTCAAAATAGATTAATGGTTGAAGTTCATTATTATGATCCGTCACAATTTTGTATATTGGAGAGTGATGCAACCTGGGGCAAGTATTTTGTTTTTTGGGGAGCGGATTATCATCAATATGCAACAGGTGCATTGGCAGGAAGAGCTGCAACCTGGGGTGAAGAAGATCATGTAATATCTCAGTTTGCTAAAATGAAAACAAATTTTATAGATAAAGGTTATCCGGTTATTCTGGGTGAGTATTCTCCTACACGGCGTTTATCGCTTACGGGTGATGCGTTGACTCATCATTTAGATTCTCGTGCTTATTACATTAAATACGTAACAGAACAGGCTAAAAACTATGGTATTGTTCCGTTTTACTGGGATAATGGTGGAACGGGCGATAAGGGATGCGGTATATTTAACCGTTCAACAACAGTTGCCGAAGATACAAAGGCACTTAATGGCCTTGTACAAGGAGCTGCTGCCGGGAAATATCCATTTTAGTTTTTAAAAAAGATTTTGTGTTTAATAAATAGAAGGAAAGTGTTCCTTAATAGATTAGTTATTATTAGTTGATTAGTAGTGTGAAAGCTGACTTAGTTTTTTTCTGGACAGAACGAAACTAGGCAGCTTTCCCTTTTTTATTTTGCGTTTCTCACTATTTCGAGCATCACTTTTTCTTCGTTTTCCCAGCAATATTCTTTAGAAAGTTCTTTTAACCGGACTTTATCTTCTGGCTTATTCTTGTCTTATTCCCGCCATTCTTTTAGTATTTGCAAAGGAAATAACTTTAGGCCAGGATATTTCGGTTCGGTAATGACGACAGGATTAGTCTTTACCGTTGTTGGCCGGGTTGGTTGGTGTGTTTTTCAACAATGCGGGGCAAATTTTCGGGGAAATTAGATGTGCAAGAAAAACAGGTACGCCCCATTTAATTTTCCATAATTAAATCGAAAATTATGCCGATTGGGGAAGAGAATAGTAATAACTCAAAAATTCCATTATTCCTCTAAAAAAAAAGAAACAACCCAGTCGGGCATTTTTCGGTGTAATTTGATTAGTTCTTGCGAACGGGAAGTCGCCCCGAAAATAAACTCTTTTCTTCCAGACATTTTTTTTTTTCCTTGGTAATGTTTTTCAATTCCTGCAGTAAAAAGGTCTCCGTCACCAACCCAAATGCAAAGTATTTGCCAATTATCCAGGGAATAGGGCATGGCAATTGGATAAAAGGCCCAGTCATCCCCCCACCGGCCCCCCATGTTTTATAGCACCCCTTGATAGGGAGGCAATATTTTTCCCCCTTTCCCCGAAGCCCGGAGGTAAAAGGACTTATCCCTTTTCCCTTTTCCGGGCACTATTTATAGATGAGTGGAGCCCAGTATTTCCTTTATCTTGGTGGAAAATGTATACGAAACATCCAAATGTGGGATGCCCGTTATTTTCCTGCCCTTATTGGAAAAGAGCTTTGCACTGCAATTACTATTTGGGCAGTGCAAAGAAAGCACTATGTAAAAGGGCGCAAGTTTGCCAAGCATGCAAGGAATCATAAAACTTTAGCATAGAGTATCCTAAATGTAAGATGACCGGAAGGTATAGATTTCTTGGGGAGAAAGAGAACCTCTCCATCACCAACCGCCGTAATTGTCCTTTTCTATCCCATTCACATATCACGTCGTGTCTAGAATCCTCTCGGGCCTGGGTGTTACTTCATTCGGTCTCCGAGCCTCTCGGTGAGGGACTTATTACGCTTTAACATCCAGGCGGTATAAACGAGGAAACAGACGCCTAAACAACGCCTCATTGTGTCAATTTCTAGTTATCCGTATTTATCTCTTAAGGGATAAATGCGTGAGGTTTTACGGACTCTGGGCAAGCGATAAGGGATGCGGTGTAATATTTAAAACCCTACGGGGCTTCTGCTTACAAAAACAAACAAGTTGGCTCTTGTAAATGATACACAGAAAGCACTTAATGGGGGTCTTGTGCAA
>JGI20225J20221_1001698_pt1 | contig 12269 bp, 10 predicted proteins | sample BioMet4_FD_20221 | JGI IMG/M metagenome (IMG submission 20221) | reverse complement strand
CGGTATTTGAGGTAAACCTCGTCCAGCGCCTCGTACAGCATCTTTCTGTGGATCGGCTTCGTGATGTACTGCAGCGCGCTGACGCCGTAGGCGTCGAACGCGAAATCCCGGGACGACGTGATGTAGATGATCGGCACCTCGCTGGACTGCTCCCGGATCAGGCGGCCCAGGGTGATGCCGTCCGTCTCCGGCATCATGACGTCGAGCAGGTAGAGGTCGTGCAGGTCCCGCTTCGCGATCCTGCTCTTCAGCTCGTCTCCACGCAGGAAAGAGTCGACGTGCGCGTCGATGTTGGGATGTCCCTCGAAGTATTCCTTCAGGCAGCGTTCCAGCTCCCCGAGGTCCGCCGGATCGTTGTCGCATGCCGCTATCTTGTACAAGGTGGGCTCCCTCTTTCTTCCAGTTATCTAACATTTTATGGATTTTTCTGGGAGATTTTCAGCGTAGTAATCCATATTCCAAACATTATTTCAATTTCGCATAGTATTATAGCCTGTTTTTCCCGTTTGTCAATCAAGGGGAGGGAACGCGGACGCGGCTTGAAAAGCGGCGGCGGGCATGGTAGTATGTTGGGAATGCTTTCCCGGCGGGAAACCGTCCGCGGGCGTCAGGAGGACCGAATGAAGAAGCTGAACGTCAACCAAATGAAATACCTTGCCGCCGTCTTCATGGCGGTGGACTCCCTGTATCTGGCCATGCCCGGCGTGTTCCCGGATTGGTTTCACCTGATCACGCGCTTTGTGGCGCCGCTTTTCGCGTTCTTCGTGGTCGAGGGCTTTTTCCATACGAGAAGCCGGGAAAAGTATCTTTCCCGGCTGTGGATCGCCGCCGCGCTGATGCAGCTGGGCGATTACCTGTCCTTCTTGCTGCTCGGGCAGAATCGGATCACGGACAATATTTTCCTCACGCTGGCCATCGGCTTCGGCATGATGTGCGTCTGGGAGCGGGCAAAAAGCGCGGAAAAGGGCCGGAAGATCGCCCTCTATAGCGCCGGCGCCCTGATCTTCCTGGCGGGGGCCGCCTTTTCGGTTATTCCGATCACGATCGGCCGCTACTCCTTCGGGCTGGAGGGCGGCATTCAGATTCTGTCCGTGATCGGCATCTTCTATCTGTTTTACGGCAGCCGCAAAAAGCAGGTCCTCGTCTTTCTCGCCTGGAACGCGCTGCTCCTGCTGCTGACCGGCGTGCCGCTGCCCTGGAACTACGAGACGCCGGGCCTCTGGTTCAGCGAGCTCTGCTTCAATTCGGAAAATCTCACCTTCCTGTTTCTGCCCTTTCTTCTCCTGTACAGCGGCGAAAAGGGGAAAAAGAGCAAATTCAACCGCTATTTTTTCTATTTCTTCTACCCGGCGCATCTGTGGATTCTGCACCTCGCCGCCTTCTTCCTGCGATAACATGAAACCGGCGGCTGTCCCCTGTTCCCAAACGGCGCCCCTCCCGAATGGCAGATCCATTCAAGAGGGGCGCCGTCTCTGTATTATTTGCTCTGACGCATGCGCTGTCCGATGCGCGCCCCGCCGGTTTCAGCAAGCCTCCCCGCGGAAATCATCTCTCCGCAAACAAGGAGGCGATTCGCTCCAGCTTCTCCTCATTTTTTTCCAGGAAAGCGCGGTATCCGCAAAAGGTTCCCCCCGCGTTGACGTACATACTTCCGCGCATGCGCCGGCAGCCGCCGCCGCACATGTATCTGAAGCGGCAGCCGCCGCAGATCGGAAGCTCCGGTCTTTCCCGCTGCAAAAAGCGCTCCGCCTTTTGAGGCTCCGGCATCTCCCCCTCCGCAAGTACGGAGCCGAGTCTCCATTCGTCCAGCACGTAAAAATCGCACGGATAGACGCTCCCGTCCGCCTCAACGACGTTCTGGATCGTGCAGCGGCCCGTCAGGCCGCACGCGGTAACTTCTTTTCTGGTCATTAAATGGAGCAGATCGTCAAAGAACTTGACGCTGACCGGCTCATCGCTCTGAAGCCCGCGCTCCCAAAGCGGCAGCAGCCGCGTATAAAACGACTCAAACCGCTCCGGCGTAAGCGCCCAGGGCTCGCTGACGGCGTCGAAGGAAGCCAGGCAGGGCGTAAACTGAAGATAGCGGACGTTCTGCTTCCTGAAGAAATTCCAGAGTCTTTCCGGGCAGCGGGCATGCCTGGCCGTCAGCGTGCAAAGCACATTGTACGGCACGCCGCTGCGTTCCAGGCGTCTTTTGGCCTCCATCACCCTGGCCCATGTCCCTTTTCCTTCGGCATCGACCCGGTTTTCATCATGCAGATCATGATCCCCGTCCAGGGACAGCCCGACGAGAAAGTGATTCCGGCGCAAAAAATCGCACCATTCATCCGTCAGCAGTATGCCGTTCGTCTGCAGGGACAGCTCTTTCCTGACGCCGGGCGCCATTTCCTCCAGCAGCTCCGCCGCCAGGCGGAAATAGTCCAGCCCCGCGAGCGTCGGTTCCCCGCCCTGAAACGCAACGCGCAGCTGATCTTTGGCCGAAAGGCCTCTGCAGATTTGCCCGATTGTCTTTCTGAGGACTTCCTCCGACATCCGGCCGTAGTTCCCGACCTTCCGGTGCGCGGCCACATCCCGATAAAAGCAATATCTGCAGCGCAGATTGCACGCGGATGAGACGGGCTTGACAAGCCAGCTTTCCTGCGCCATCTCCCGGTCCCTCCCTTCTTGTAGGATGTTATCTCCGCTCGTGCCATTTATCATAGCATACTTTCCCCTCCGTTGAAACGGATTTTTGATTTATGTCTCCGCCCTTGCAGAATCTGCCGGCGCGGTGTAAGATACTTTCAGTTTATGGGGAGAGAGGAGGGCGCGCCATGTACACGATTTTAGCCGTCGATGACGAGCGGTGGATTCGTATGGGAATCGTCCGCATGATAGATCGGGAGGCCAATCAGATTGGCGAAGTCTATGAAGCCGGGACCGTCCGGGAAGCGATCGAGCTCTACAATCGCGTCAGGCCGGATATTGTTCTGACGGACGTCTGCTTTCCCGCGGAAAACGGCTGCACCTTGGGCGAATACATTTTCCATGACTCCCCGTCTGTCCGCATCATTATGATCTCAGCCTATTCCGATTTCAAGTACGCGCAGAACGCCCTGCAATTCCGCGCAAACAATTATCTTCTGAAGCCCGTCAGCAAGGAACGGCTGAACGCCGCGATCGCGGACTGCGTCAGCGAACTGGAACAGCTGGCAAATCAGGATGCGCTCCCGCCCGCCAAGGAAGAGCCGTGCGGGTCCGCGGAAATCGTTCAGCAGATCATCCGGCAGGTCGACGCCGACTGCTCCCAGACGGTCAGTCTCAGCCGTCTGGCGTCGGACTATCACATCAGCGAAGCCTATCTCAGCTATGTATTCCGCAAGCTGACCGGCCTTTCCCTTACGAATTACGTCGCGGAGGCCCGCGTAGAACAGGCCTGTCAGCTGATTCTGATGGGGAAAGACAAGCTCCGCGCCATCGCCAGCCGGGTGGGATACGACGATTATCAGTATTTTGTCCGTGTATTCAAAAAACAGCGCGGCATGACGCCCAGCCAATATAAAAGTCAGGCCCGCGGCGGTACGGAGGCGCAGGAAGATGAAACACCTTCGGTTTAAGCGCATAGGCGATCTCTCGATCCGCGGAAAAATGACGCTGATCGTGCTGGGCATTCTGATGCTGACTCTGGCCGGCGTATCCGTGACCGTCTCCCATTTCAGCTCCCGCTATTATACCGGCCTCCAGCAGCAATACAACGAGCACGTCATGAAGGAGGTGTCCTATCAGCTCAACGCCTGCTATCAGAACACAGAGGAGCTGTATCTCACCTTCAACAGCCAAAAGCCGTTTTCAGAGGAAACGACCGACGGAACAACCGTTTTTCAAAGCGTCTACAAGCAGATCCAATTTGAAAACTCCGTTCTGAACGTCGTCAACGCCAATAATCTGCAGTCGCTGATCGTCGGAACTCTGTTCTGGCTGAACGACGACTGTTACTGTTACGTCGGAAAAAACAACGTGGAGCGGGGCTTTGATTTTACAGAAACCGACTGGTACCGGCAATTCGTTCAGTCGGGCGGCAAGCGGATGCTCTACGGTCCTCTGACGGAGGATTTTAAGCCCGTCACAACCGAGCGCTACCGGTGCGTATATTATATCGCGCCCTACGGCGTCTCCTCCAGCAAAGCTTCCGTGCCGTTTATCCTCTTCACGCTCAATCTGGACACGCTGATGAAGCCCGTCGACGCGTTTCTGCAGGACGGACGCAAAATCTTCGTCACGGATGCAAACGGCGATCTGATCCATTCGGCCGGCGTCGCGGATTCTGAATCCGCAGCCCTGCTGTCGCAGGTTCTGGAGGAAACGNACGGCAGCACCGGCTCCGTGTCCCGCTTTCTGGACGGGNATTATCTAAGCTCCTACACGCTGGGAATCTATGGCTGGCGTATCTCCTTTCTTGACCCGACCAAAACCGTTTTCCGCGAGCTCTCCGTCATGAACACGCGCATCAACCTGATCGTCCTCGCCTTTGCCGTGCTGGGCATTCTCTCCGCGTCCTGGATGATCCGGCGGGCCACCATGCCGCTGGCCGTGCTGAATCATTTTATCGACATCATGGAGGACGATCCCAACGCGTTTATTGAGGGGAATCCGCACACCGAAACCGGAAAGATCGGGCTTCGCTTCAACGAAATGAAGCGGAACCTTCAGCGAATGAACGAGGAAATGTATTTGGCCCGTCTCCAGGAAAAAGAGGCCCAGGTCAGCGCGCTGCAGGCCCAGATCAACCCCCATTTCCTCTACAATACGCTGGACAACATCTACTGCATCGCACAGCTGGGAGAAACGGAGCCGATTCTCTGCCTGAGCGACCGGCTCTCCCAGATGCTTCGCTACAGCATGAGCATGAAGCAGGCGGTCGTCCCGCTCTCGGACGAGCTGCGGCACGTCGACAACTATGTGGCCATTCTGAACGTGCGGTTCGACGACCGGATTCAGCTGAAAATCGACGTCCCGGAGCCGCTCCGGAACGCCCTGGTTCTCAAGCTGTCTCTCCAGCCCCTCGCCGAAAACGCCTGGCGCCACGGGCTGCTGGAAAGCGGACTGGAATCCGGGCTGATCCTCATCTCGGCGGCGTCTGACGACGAATATCTGGACCTGTTCGTCGACAACGACGGCGCCGCCGTCCCGCAGGACCGCTGCGACGCGCTGAACGCCTCTCTGCTTGAGGTGCACTACGGCGCTTCCGACTATTCCTCCGGACACGGGATTGCTCTGGAGAACATCAATAACCGCATCAAGCTGACCTTCGGCCCCGATTTCGGCCTTCGTCTGAGTCCCCGCGCAGAGGGCGGCTGCCGGGTAACCATGCATCTTCCGCTTGCGCGCAGCAGCGGTCCGGCGTCAGACATCCGCTGATACAGTCCTCGTCCTGTCCCCGGCGCAGCCCTCTATCAGGGCTGCGTTTTTTATTCTCTGCCGCGCATATCTAAAAATCGTCCACCTTTTTCCGAAAAACTGTCCATTGTTGACAAAACTCGGATTCTCTATAATGAAAATGTAAGCAAAGTTAACAACGCACGGGGAGGGTTGCTTCATGCGCAATGCCGTTCATCTTCCATACAGGCGCCGGAAGAGCTTTCTGGAGATCATTCGTCCCTATCTGTTTTTGATCCCCATCTATGCTCTGATGGTCACCTTCAAGTACATTCCCTTCTTCCACGCCATTGAGAAATCGTTCTTCAAATGGAACGGCGGCAACGTCAATACCTTCATCGGTCTGCAAAACTACGTGGATCTGTTTCACAGCAAGCAGTTTGGAATATCCCTTGTAAACTGCCTGAAGTTCTGTCTGGCCAACATTGCCATTTCGCTCACCATGCCGCTGCTCGCCGCGGAGCTGCTGTTCGCGGTGCGCTCCGCCAAGGCGCAGTATACGATCCGAACGCTCCTGACCTTCCCCATGGTCGTGCCGGGCGTGGTCGTCATCCTCCTCTGGAAATGGATTCTATCCGGTGATTCCGGCGTTCTGAACGCCGTTTTGTCAAGCGTAGGACTCGACAGTCTGGTCACGCCCTGGCTCGGCAGCAGCAAAACCGCGCTCTTTTCCGTGATTCTTGTCGGATTTCCCTGGATCAGCGGTCTGCAGTTTCTCCTCTACTACGGAGCGCTTCAGTCCATCCCCCGCGAGCTGTTTGAGGCCTCCAGGATAGACGGAGCGAATACCTGGCAGCGCTTCTTCCGCCTGGATCTCCCCATGCTCGCCAGTCAGGTCAAACTGATCGTGACGCTCGCCATCATCAACGGTGTACAGGTCTTTGAGACGATTTTCATCCTCACGAAGGGCGGTCCCGGCACCGCGACGCTCGTTCCGTCCCTGATCCTGTACGACAGCGCGTTCAGCTTCAAAAAATACGGGTATTCCGCTGCGGTCGGCGTCGTCATGTTCGTACTCATCATGATCGTCACCGTCATCAACCAAAAGCTGATGAAAAACACGGAATCCGGAGATTAGGAGGGCGGAAAATGAAAAATCGCCGTTCTGTCGGCTCGGTGCTCAGCCGGATCCTGCTGCTTCTGCTCCTGCTTCTGACGCTGATGCCCTTCTACCTGCTGCTGGTCAATTCCTTCAAAAAGGAAACGGACATCATCCATGCGCCGTTTGGAATTCCGATTCAGTGGCAGTTCATGAACTACGTAAAAGCCATGCCGCAGATTCTTCGGCCCATGTGCAACTCTTTTCTTGTCACAGCCGCCATCATTCTTCTCACCTGCGTCATTTCTCTTCTTGCAGCCTATGCCTTTTCCAGATTCCGCTTTTTCCTGAAGGAGCCCCTCTATTTCGGCGTGATCGCGCTTCTGATGATTCCCGGCTTTGTGCTTCTGATCCCGCAGTTCGTTCAGGTCGTTGACCTCGGTCTCTACGACACGTACTGGGCGCTCATTCTGGTGCCTGCCGCCTACCAGGTCGCCATGGGCACGTTTCTCATCCGCTCCTCGATCGAGGGCATCTCCCCCAGCCTGTTTGAGGCCGCCACGCTGGCCGGCGCGAACGATCTGCAGATTCTGCGCTATGTGGTCCTTCCGATGGCCAAGCCGATCCTGGCGACCGTAACGATCATGACCGGCCTGAGCTCCTGGAATAACTACATCTGGCCGCTTGTCGCCTCGTCCAGCGATTCCACGAAACAGATCTCCGTCGCCCTCACCGCTCTGGTGCGGGACGCCGTGTACGGAAAGGGCGTTCTGTTCGCCGGATATATGTGCGCTTCTCTGCCGATCATTCTCTTGTTCTGTTTTGCCAGCAAATCCTTCATCGAGGGACTCAGCCAGGGCGCCGTGAAGGGCTGAGTCGGAAATGGTCAGTTCTTGGATTCCGTCATATAAAAAAGAAAAGCAGGAGGAAAAACAAATGAAAAAGTATCTGGCAATTCTTCTCGCGGCCCTGTTGCTGCTGGGCTCTCTGGCCGGCTGCGCCGGCTCTGCCGCAACCGCCTCATCCTCGTCAGCCGGGACGTCCGCTTCCGCTGCGGTCCCGGAGGCGTCTGCCTCCGCCTCGGCCTCCAGCGCCGCCGGTTCGGAAACCGCCAAGGATTACAGCGGCATCACGCTCGTCTTCGCGCAGGACCTCGGCACGGATGAAGACGCCAATGCCGCGACGGAAAAAGTGATTCAGGACTACGAGGATGCCACCGGCATCACGATCGAATTCAACAACATCGCCGACGACTACCGTACCTGGCTGGCCACGCAGTTTGCCGCAGGACAGGGCCCGGACGTCTATTCCGGCATCCTCTATGACATGACGACCGACTATCAGGCAGGTTATCTTTACAACTTCTCCGATCTCTATGAGCAGGAAAGCGCCTATGACGCCGGTCACGCGTGGAAGGACACGCTTCCCGATTACATCCGCGAGCGTATGTACCTGACGGACGGTTCCGTTCCCGGTTATCCGACCACGAGCCAGGTCGTCCGCATCTATTACAACGAAAGCATGCTGAAGGACGCCGGCTGCGAGGTGCCCACCACCTGGGCTGAATTCATGGACGTCTGCCAGAAGCTCTCTGACGCCGGCTACACGCCGTTCGGTTTCCCGAACGCGTCCTATGGCGATCTGTCGTGGCTCTGGTTCTGCAATTCCATCTCGAATCAGCTGACAAACGCCCAGCTCTCGGCCATCGACGTCTCCGGAAACGGCTACGCGGAGCTGAACGAAATCGTCAAAGCCTTTGAAGAGGGAACCCTCACCTTTACCTCCGACCAGCTGAAGGAATGCTACACGCTCATGAAGGATTTCTCCAAGTATTGGACGAGCGATTACAACGGCCTGGATCAAAAGACCGCGTACGACATGTTCAGCCGCGGGGAAGTTGCCATGGTGCAGGGCATGTCCACTGCTCTGACGTCTTTGACGGCCGCTGTCAACGGCGCTTTTGAATTCGGCGTCATGCCCGTTCCGACCATCACGAAGGACACCTCGGAATACGCCATGGGCAAATCCGTCGTGCTCGGCGGACAGCCGGATATCATATACGGCATCAATAAGGATTGCGAAAAAGACCAGAAAAAGCTGGAGGCCGCCATCGACTTTGTGCAGTACATGTCCTCTCCGGATGTGCAGCTCTCCTTCTGCGAAGCCATCAACCGTCTCCCGCTTTCCACCAGCACGCAGCTCCCGGATCGTCTGAAGGGCTTTGTCATCACCGAGGATGCGCTTCGGGTCCCGTATTACACCGGCATCAGCGATGAGTGGCGCGACTACTTCCACCGCGGCGGCCAAATGTATCTCGAGGGCAGCCTGTCTCTGGACGAATACTGCGACTATCTCAACGAGTCGTTCACGACCGTCTGCGAGCAGCTCATGGCGGACAACGGCTGGAGCGCAGACAACAATTACGGTTTGAACAGCTGATAATACAAACTGGCGGGCATATTGCCCGCCAGTTTTATAGGAGGAACAAGCATGGCAGATCGCCCCAATTTCATCTACATTCTGGCCGACGACATGGGCTACGGGGATGTTTCAGCCCTGAATGAGCACTGTGCCTTTCAAACGCCGAATTTTGACGCCATCGCAAAAAGCGGCGTCGTCTTCACGGATGCGCACGCGACCTCGGCTGTGTGCACGCCCTCCCGCTACAGCATCCTGACCGGGCGCTACAACTGGCGGTCGCGTCTGAAATCCTACGTTATGGGCGGCTACTCCGCCCCGCTCATCGAAGAAGGCCGCACGACAGTCGCCTCCATGCTTCGGTCGCACGGATATCGCACGGCCGCCATTGGGAAATGGCATCTCGGCATGGATTTTGCCAAGGGTCCCGCCTTCCGGGAAGCGCCCGATTTTGAGACGTGTCCGGATGTGGACTATTCCGGCAGGATTCATCGCTCTCCCGTTGAAAACGGATTTGAATATTTCTTCGGCATCAGCGGCTCGCTCGACATGCCGCCCTACGTCTACATTGAAAACGATCGGTTCACGGCCGTGCCGGATCACGTGACAAAGGGGTCCGGAAAGGGCTTCTTCCGGGAAGGGCCCACCGCCCCCGGATTTGTCCATGCAAATGTCCTGGACGAGCTCACCGACCGGGCAATCGCAAAAATTGAAGAATACCGGAACGAACCGTTCTTCTTGTATTTTGCTCTTCCCGCGCCCCACACGCCGATTCTTCCGGCCGCGAAGTTTCAGGGCAAATCCCACACCAACGCATACGGCGACTTTGTTCTCCACTGCGACGACGTCGTGGGCCGGATCCGCCGCGCTCTCGAGAGAAACGGGCTGGCGGACAACACGGTCCTTGTCCTCACCTCGGACAACGGCTGCTCCCCGATGGCCGACTACCCGGAGCTCCTGGCAGCCGGTCACAATCCCAGCTATGTTTTCCGCGGCACCAAGGCGGACATCTACGAGGGCGGCCATCGGATCCCCCTGCTGATCGAATGGCCCGGGAGGATCCCGGGCGGCGGGCGCTGCAGCCGTCTGGTCTGCCTCTGCGATTTTATGGCCACTGCCGCCGAGCTCCTGCATATTCCGCTTGGGAGCAGCGAGGGCGTGGACAGCGTCAGCAATCTGCCTCTTTGGCTTCATCCGGACGGTCCGGAGGTGCGGCTGGATCTGATCCACCAGAGCATCGACGGTTCCCTGTCGATCCGAACGGGCGCCTGGAAACTGGAAATGTGCCCCGGTTCGGGCGGTTGGTCCGATCCGAAGCCCGGAAAAGAGGACCCCGAAGCGCCCCGCTTCCAGCTCTATGATCTGTCGCATGACATCGGCGAGCGTCACAATATCATCGCGGATTACCCGCAGATTGCCCGGCAGCTCAGCCGCCGGCTCAAGGCCTATGTGCTGCGCGGGCGCAGCACGCCCGGCCCTGAGCAGCGCAACGACGGAGAAGCGATCTGGCAGACGGTGCAGTGGATGACCGAGCCGGACGGCTTGTCCGAATCGGACCTTAAAACAGAAGGAGACTCCTGCCATGTATGAATTCAACCGCGCCGCCTATGAAAAGCGGATTCAATGGTTTCAGGAGGCGCGCTTCGGCATGTTCATCCACTGGGGCCTGTACGCCATACCGGCGCGCGGCGAGTGGGTCCGCAGCACGGAGCAGATGCCGGAGGAGGCATATCTCCCCTACTTCCGCGAGTTTAATCCCGGGTGCTGCGATGTGCGCGCCTGGGCCAGGGCCGCGCGCGAGGCCGGGATGCGGTACGTCGTTCTTACCGCAAAGCACCATGACGGTTTTTGCCTTTTCGACAGTGCGCTCACGGATTTTAAGTCCACCAACACGCCGCTCGGACGGGACATCGTTGCTGAATTTGTGGAAGCCGTTCGCGCCGAGGGGCTGAAGGTCGGACTCTACTACTCCCTGCTGGACTGGCACCACCCGGATTATCCCCACTTTGGAGACCTCCATCATCCCATGCGGAACCATCCGGAATGCTCCAATGAAAGCCGCGATTTTTCGCGATACCTCGCCTATATGCACGGGCAGATCCGCGAATTATGCACGAATTACGGAAAAATCGACCTGCTCTGGTTTGACTTTTCCTACGGCGCGCTGCGGGGCGAGGCCTGGAACGCGACAAGCCTGATGACCATGGTGCGCACCCTGCAGCCGGACGTTCTGATCGACAATCGTCTGGAGGTAAGCGGCGAGGGCTTCGGTTCGCTTGCAGCCGGACATCCCACCGCTTTTCACGGCGATTTTATCACGCCGGAGCAGATGATTCCCCCGCACGGCCTCACGGATGTCGGCGGGCATCCTCTTGCCTGGGAGGCCTGCGTCACGATGAACAACAACTGGGGCTACTGCGGAACCGATCACGCATTCAAGTCTTCCGCCATGCTTCTGAAAAAGCTGGTGGAGTGCGTCTCCAAAGGCGGCAACCTCATTTTGAACGTCGGCCCGGACGCGACCGGCCGTATCCCGCCGGAATCCGCACGGATTCTGAATGAGCTTGGAGAATGGATGCGCCTCAATCGCGCCAGTGTGTACGGCTGCGGGGCTTCCGGACTTGAAAAGCCGGAGTACGGGCGCATCACGCGCAGCGGAAACAAGCTCTATTTCCATCTGTTTGAAAACACAATTGGCCCCGTCCCCTTGACCGGCGTGGCTCCCGGCCGTGTGGAGCGCATTCGGCTGCTCTCTACCGGACGCGAAATTCCGGTCTCCACCAGCTGGGTCCACAGCGATTATCCGGAGATTGTATTTGCAAATCTGGGCCCCGGCCCGGAGCTCCCCGACCCCGTGGACACGGTGCTGGAGATCACATTGAAGTAATCCATACCCGCCTTCGCTCCGGGAAAATCTCCAGGCCCATCCATAAAAGCCGCCCCTGCAGGCCCTTCAGGAACGGGGTTGGGGAAAACCCCATACCGTAACATCCCGGATAATCCTCGAACCGGAGACGAATTGTTTATCGTCTCCGGTTCGTCATATCGATGCGCCTGCGCGGCGCGGGAATAACCCGAACGCAGCTGCGGACAAGCTTGCCTTGAGAATCCGCCGTTACCGGCTCCCGCCGAAAACGCGCTGCGCGTTCCGAAGGAATACCTCGTTCTTTCCCTCCTCGCCCAGGTGCGCGCGCTCCAGCTCCGTGAGCAGGTTGTCGATCTGGCGGTACACGAAAAACGTGTAGCCCGCCTCCTCCTCGGGGCTCTTGTGGTTCTTGTTCCAGGGGAAATCCTCGCGCGCAACGTTGAAATACTGCGTTTTCGTCCACTCCCGGTAGCCGTGCCAGAGAAAAATCGGCTCGTCCGTGCCGAAAAGCAGATGCCCGCGCTCCACCCG
>JGI20225J20221_1002723_pt1 | contig 12273 bp, 8 predicted proteins | sample BioMet4_FD_20221 | JGI IMG/M metagenome (IMG submission 20221) | reverse complement strand
CCGCGCGCGCGCGCGAGGAGAAGTGTCTAACTGTCCAAGACAGGCCGCAGTGAAATGTGCTTGATTGGTAGTACAGAAATCAACTCGAAAGCGATAGTAAAACAAACGGAGTGAAGTAATGAACACAAAGAGGAGAGGGATAGCTAGGCCCCACACAACATGGCAAGCGATTAGTGGCGCGCCCACTGTGCTTTAGACCAGAACTGCGACATCTAAGAGGAAGGGTGGATTTAGTTGAAATTTTAGTTTTATCTAGAAGCAGACGGGCAGACCGTTGTCTTGCGGCAAGCGTAACCTTTATGTCAATTGCTAGTTTAGCTAGCCGCGCCCTGCGCAACATTGGGGTGGGTTAAGTTTCTGGAAATTATTTATGGAATGGAAATAAATAGTGAGGCTTGAATGAGTGTTGGCGGCGATTTGTTGGGGCAAAGACTAAGGTTTAACAGGGTGAATCATAGTGCAAATTATTTGGAGAATAAATTTTTTATTTTTGGTCCCTTTTTAGATAAGTGTCCAAACGTTTATTGGCTCGGTACATGCTTCGGGTTGGCTAAAAAATGTCCTCCGCGAACCCGTACATGTTGCCAGAGGAAAACGGTGCACGAACGGCGGAATATTTACAACGCATGGAAAATGGTGATTTGACGCTTCGACTTCCTGCAATAAAGTCTAAGAACGAAATAGGTGTGATGAGAAACAAAGTAAATTCTTTTGTTGATACGATGAATAAAATGGTTTCCTTTTCGCGGAATAATATTTCTTCAATAAATCAAGTGGCTGGTGAACTTGATTCACAAAGCTCTGCCATTTCAAATGAAGTAAAACAAATTACAGAAAATTCAGTTGGTCTTTCGCGACATGCAAAAGTACAGCAACAGACTGTTGATGACACCGTTTCCACTATGAACACCATGACAACTTTAATTACGGATCTTTCAAATAAAATTGAGGAACAAAACCAAGCTGTTTCGCAATCATCTGCCGCAGTTGAGGAAATGGTGGCAAATATAAATTCAATTACGCAGAATGTTGATAAATTTGGGAACAGTTTTGATTCTCTTAATGAAAAATCAACAGAAGGTAACAAAATAATTTCTGATGTTATTTCATTGGCAGCTGTTGTATCATCAGAATCTGCGCGTTTGCTTGATACAAACAAAGTGATTGAAGATGTTGCGACACAGACAAATCTTCTTGCCATGAACGCAGCAATTGAAGCAGCACATGCAGGTGTTGCGGGGCGAGGTTTTGCGGTTGTTGCTGAAGAAATCAGAAAACTTTCTGAAAGTACCACAAAACAATCTCATACTATCAATGAAACACTGAGCGGTGTTATCAAAAATATTGAGGCGGTGTCCGAGGCATCTAATAAAGCCGGAAAAGTATTTTCTGGAATGGTTAAGCAAATAGCAGAGGACAATACGATTGTTTCTGAAATCAGAAGTTCCATGGAGGAACAAAGTGCTGGCAGTCAGCAAATAATCAGTGCTCTTGGCAATATTAAAGAAACAACAACAGCCATAATTACAAGTTCCAATACAATGAACAATGGCGTTACAAATGTAGAAGAACAAGTGTCAGAACTTGAACGTCTTGCGACAGGACTTAAAAATGGTACTGAGGAAATTGAAAAGTCAACGTATACAATTGATGAAAGCGTAAAGCAATTAACTGTTCTTGCAGGACAGAACCGCGAGTTTGCAGGAATTCTTTCAAAGCAGACAGAAAAATTCACCGTGTAAAATGTTTTTATAACACGGTGAATGATTTTAAAGGAAAAGGATTACTTTTCCCACTTGGCAATTTCTTCATCAGTGCCAAGGACATAGTGCGTACCTTCAATAAGGTGGCGCGTGCCCTTGGTGTAGTCAATGCCACTTGTTGCGTAGTTGTAGGTGATGATTGAACGGTTCTTTTCTACAACGGGATTTGGGCGCGGTATGGCAGACAGAAGACTCTGTGTGTACGGATGAATTGGATGCGTAAATATTTCTTCAGTGGTGCCAGATTCAACAAGATGTCCTAAATGAAGAACACCGATTCGTGAACTAATATATTTCACCATGGACAAATCGTGTGCTATGAAAAGATAGGCACATCCTGTTTCAGCCTGGATGTCCTTCATTAAGTTGACGACTTGTGCCTGAATGGAAACATCAAGTGCGCTAATGCATTCGTCTGCTATGATGAGGCGAGGGTTCATGATGAGCGCACGTGCAATGCCAACACGCTGACGCTGGCCGCCGGAGAACTGATGCGGGTAGCGGTCGATGTGTTCAGGAGCAAGACCTACTTTTGCAAGAATGTGCTGAATCTTTTCTTCGCGTTCTGTGTGAGTGTTGTACAAGTGATGAATGTCTAAGCCTTCGCCAATTATTTCGCCAACTTTCTTACGCGGGTTCAAGCAGGCCATAGGGTCTTGGAAAATCATCTGCATGTTGGTACGCAAGAATCTGCGGTCATCCTTAGAAATTTTTCCGGAGATTGTGCGGCCGTCAAAGGTAATTTTTCCTGCAGTCGGTTCATACAATCTGATGATGCTTCTGCCAATAGTGCTTTTGCCAGAGCCAGACTCACCAACAAGACCATATGTTTCGCCAGGAAATATTTCAAAAGAAACATCATCGACTGCCTTTACCGTATATTTGCTGGTGATTTTAAAATACTGTTTGAGGTTTTCCACTTTTAAAAGAGGATTACTGTTTGCCATACTTTGCTGCCTCCTCTTTCATTGTTGCAATACGTTCTTGCAATTCCTTAGGCATGTCAACTTTTGGCGCACGCGGGTCAAGAAGCCATGTTGCTGCGTAATGAGTGTCAGTCACTTTAAACATAGGCGGTTCCAAACGGTCGTCTATGTTCAGTGCGTAGATGTTGCGCGGAGCAAACGCGTCTCCGGGGACAGGATGTAGCAGGTTTGGCGGAGAGCCTGGTATGGTGAAGAGACGGTCGTTCGTGGTGTTCAAGTCAGGCATTGCAGAAAGCAGGCCCCAGGTGTACGGATGGCGTGGATCGAAGAAGATTTCGTCTGCAGTTCCTTTTTCAACTATTTTTCCTGCATACATGACGTTGATGTAGTCAGCAACTTTTGCAACAACACCAAAGTTGTGTGTGATGAAGATGACTGAGAGATTTCGTTCCTTCTGAATTTTTCTAATGAGGTCGAGAATCTTTGCCTGAATAGTAACATCGAGTGCAGTAGTCGGTTCATCACAGATGAGCAACTCCGGGTTGCAGGCAAGAGCAATTGCAATGACAATGCGCTGTCTCATGCCTCCAGATAACTGATGCGGGTAGTTCTTCATGCGTTTTTCCGCATCATTGATGCCTACCTCGTTCAACAACTCGAGTGCTTTTTTATACGCTTCTTCTTTTGGCGTGTGGTAGTGGTACATCATACCTTCAACAATTTGCTTGCCAATGTTCATGGTTGGGTCAAGACTTGTCATTGGGTCTTGGAAAACCATTGCTATTTTCTTGCCGTTGATTTTTGTGCGTATGTCTTTGAGTGGCATCTTCAGAATATCAAACTCAGTGTAGTGCTGTTCAGTTCCCGTTGATTCAGTAGTGTATGTTGAGCAAGAGTTGAAAGTGATGGTGCCGCTGTTTACAATCGCGTTCTTGTCCAGAATGCCCATAATTGCTTTTGTAGTGACAGATTTACCGGAACCAGATTCGCCTACGATGGCGATTGTTTCTCCGCGTTTAAGTTCGAAGTTTACACCGCGGATTGCGTTGACTAAGCCCGCTGTTGTCTTGAACGAAATGGAGAGGTTGTCTACGCTAAGAATTGTATCGTTGTTCATGTTGCTTCCCCTCCTTATTTATCTTTAAAGTTTGGATCGAGTGCTTCGCGTAGTCCGTCTGCCAGCATGTTGAAGCTGAGCATGAGGAATGCAAGCACGAGAATCGGTGGAATGATTTGGTACGGGTGTGTGGTGAAGCTGTTGAATGCATCGCTGATGAGCGAGCCCAAGCTGCACTGTGGCACCGGAATGCCCAAACCTACAAAAGACAAGAACGCTTCCGTGAAGATTGCGGTTGGTATGCTGAACATTGTCTGCGTAATAATCTGACCGTTGATGTTAGGAAGTATTTCGTGGAAAATAATGGCGAAGTTTTTTGCACCGAGCGTGCGCGAAGCAAGAACAAATTCGCGTTCCTTCAAATTGAGCATTTCTGCACGTGCAATTCGGCTCATGCCAATCCATTCAGTTATCATCAATGCGAAAATGATAGTGGCAATTCCTGGCTATGCCGTTCACAATTTATGGACGAAACCGCTGCATTGCGCTGTCCCAGCGCATGCGGCCGCAAAGTATCCTGGAAGATAAGACCGTAGATTAAACCGAGTATCATATCAATCAGTACCGCACAATTGAAATATAAGTGAAACGCGGTGCCCATCCAAGATGTGCGTGTCCAAATGTCAGCGGCCGAGTGTTAGTCTGAAACAAACCCACATAGTATCACGTTCTGGATTATTGTTGCTCTGGATATAAGTTGAAGCTCTTTTGTTCCTGCGTTTGTCTTGGGTTTTTCTGTAACGCCGTTGAAGATGAGTGACTTTGTCAAAGCCAGGGAATAGCGGTGGATGCCATATTTTTTGCTGCAGGTTTCTGGCTGAGTATGTGTAATGTGTCATTTTAGGACCTACAAAGGCAAAAAAACATAATTGATGATGATTTTGCAATAAGAGCGAATACAGCGGCCTTTATTATGGAAGGAAACGTAGGCGAACTTCTTTCCAGTAGCCTAAAACTTGCAAAGTTTGACATCGATTTCTGTTTGCGCCGGTATCTGTCTTGAGGCAAAAGTCGTTTGGCCAGGGACCAGCAGGCGTTGTGCATGAAGCAGTTGTTTGCTGAGTTGAAGCGGTTTTTGTGTGTACCAGTTGTTGCAGAGCTTTTTTGCTTACTCATTTACTGGCCTCGCGAAAGTCTGATGCGCGGGAATCAATGATGGCCGTAAAGAATATCTACTAACGAGCATGATGCCAATATACAGTGCCGAAAAATGAAGCTCAATGAAATAAAACCACATTGTAATCGTTGGAAGTGATTGCAGTGACGAGCAAGCGAACCGACGCCTGGAATGGAGAATATTTTTTTCTACCACAAGGGAGCCGGTCATCAAGTCAACAATGAGCGGTGCCAACACGGTGATGATTGGAATGAGCGTGTTGCGAAGTGCGTGCCTCCAAATCAACCGGAAGCCGTAGATGCCTTTGCTTTCTGCAAGCTGCATGTAGTCGCTCCCCAAAGCATCGAGCATTTCGGTGCGGGTGAAGCGTGCGATTGAAGCCATAGTGAACATGCAGAGTGATATGCTTGGTAAGATTGACGATGTGAACGGGTGGTTCGTTGAGAAAAGCATTGGGAACCATTTGAGCTTATATCCAAACTGGTAGCTCAGTGCAAGTGCGAAGACATAGCTTGGAATTGAAACGCCTAGAACGGAAATGATAGTAGCAAGCGTGTCCCATATAGTGTTGTGCCAGACGGCAGCGATTATTCCTAGTAAAAGTCCGATGAGCGCTCCAATGAAAACTGACTGGAAGCCGATTTTCATGCTGACCGGAAGACGCTGGGCAATGAGTGTGCTGATTGGTGTATTCTTGCTGATGTTGTAGCTTACACCGAAGTCGCCGCGGAACATATTGCCCACATATTTAAAGAATTGAACGACAATTGGTTTGTCGAGGCCATATTTTGTATACAAAGCTGCACGCTGTTCATCCGAAAGTTTTTCATCATTAAACGGCGAGCCCGGCATGAGCTGCAGCAAAATAAAAAGAACAAGGGTGATTGCGAGCAGTGTGAAGAAAGAAATTAAAATTCTTTTTAATATGTATTTTCGCAAAATAAAAATCCGTTGTTATAAAAATGAATTGATAAAACCCACTTCAAGGCAAATGAACTATTCACCTTGAAGTGGGTGTTCTGTTGTTTGAAAAAGAACTTTTTCTAACAACAGAATAACTGTCGGCGTAAGATATGCACCGACGGTTTATAAAAAGAGTTACTCTTTTGTAGTGTCTTTGTATACACGGTTAAGAGCAACTGCGTGGAATTCAATTCCCTTCACATTTGCTTTAATCATTGTTGCATCAGCCTGCTGGTAGAGTGGGAAAATAACTGCATCATCAAGTGCAATTTTTTCGGCCTTTTTCATAGCAGTCCAGCGCTCAGCCGGTTTCTGGCAGAATTCACCAGTGGTGCATTTTGTCATAAGAGCATCATAATCTTTGTTGCTCCAGAGACCGTAGTTGTTTGAGTTGTTTGTAACCCACATGCCAAGGTATGTCATAGGATCAGCATAGTCTGGACCCCAACGGGTAAGACCAAGCTGGAATGTTCCGTCCTGCATATCCTGAACACGCTGTTTCTTTGGCTCAACGCGAAGATTGATAGTCATACCAGGCAGTGTGCTTTCAAGTTCTTCCTTAATAACTGCTGCAACGTTCTGCTGAATTTCAGTGTCGTCAACAATCATTTCGAAAGTGAATGCATCTTTCTTCAATTCTTTCTTTGCTGCTGCATAGAAATCGAGAGCCTTTGCTTTATCAAAAGAACATGCATCTGGGAATTCATCCTGTTTGAGAGTGAAGTCTTCGCCTTTGTCGCTGTATGCAAACTGGCTTGGAACTGCGGTGTATGAAGCAAGTGAACCATCTTTTACCACGTGGTCAACGATTGACTGGCGGTCAAGAGCGAAAGAAAGTGCTTTGCGCATATTGAGATTTGCAAGCTCTGGAACTTTTGCCATCATTGGTGAAATGTACCAAAGGTAGCCTGCACCAACGCTCTTGAATTCAGGGTCGTCTTTAATCTGATCAACCTGATCGCCTGCGAGTTTGATGATGTCGAGGTCGCCGTTCTTGTAGCTGAGAAGTGCCTGCTGGCTGTCTTTGATTACCTGGTAGTTGAGTCCTGCAAGTTTAATGCGGGAAGCATCATAGTACTTTTCATTCTTTACAAGTTTGAAGCTGACTGCTGCTGGCTGATAGTCGGTAAGAGTGAAAGCACCGTTGCTAAGAACAGTGTCTGCGCTTGTAGCATATTTGTCGCCGCATTTTTCAAAGAATGCTTTGTTGACCGGGTAGAATGTCGGGAAGTAGAGAATCTTGTCGAAATAAGAAACCGGAACTTCAAGCTGAACTTCAAGAGTCTTGCTATCTACAGCTTTAACTCCAAGCTGATCGAGTGGAAGAGTGCCTGCTTCAACAGCAGCTGCATTCTTCACCTGTCCAATGTCGCTCAGCATATATGCATATTCAGAAGCGAGTTTTGGATCTGCTGCGCGTTGCCAGCCGAATACGAAATCGTCAGCAGTTACAGGGTCTCCGTTTGACCAGAAAGCGTCATCGCGGATTTTGAATGTGTAGGTGAGACCGTCTGCAGAAACTGTTTCATTTGAGCAGAGGGCGTTAGTTGTTGAACCGTCAGCGTTCATCTGTTTAAGACCATCAGTAAAGTCTGCAATGACTTCGAAAGATGTTCCGTCTGTTGCAACTTGAGGATCAAGGCTTTCAACCTCGACTTCAATCATGACGTTGAGCGTTTTGCCATTTGCTGCAGCAGTTTTTTTGCTGCATCCTGCAAAAAGGCTAAGTGTTGCCGCAATACACAGCGCAGCAAGAACTTTAGAAGATACTTTCATTTTCTGAACCTCCAGAAAAAAAAAGAGTTGGCATCTTTGACACGCCAACTCCCTTGTTTATATGTCGTTATTTTATACAAAATTAGCAGTAATGTAAATAGTTTATTTCTTTTACCGAGGTAAATTATGCTGATTACAAAAGTAGTCAATAAAAAAATTATTTTTTAGAAGGAAGTTCTGAGCATAAAGCCATTTTTGCTGATAGATGAAAGGTCAATTTTAGAACTCCCAATAATTTTTATACTGTCTGATTCCACGGAGCATGAAGAAACAACATGTTTTTTAAGACTTTTAGAGGTGATTGAAAAGATTGCTGTTGCTGTTGCTGAACGTGACAGCGTGTATTGCATATGCATGTCATCAAGTAAAGTCACCGCAAATTTCTCAAGTTTTTTCTGAATGGAAGGTGTATCTTTGGGTACAGACGGAGTTGTTAGTTCCATTGAAATTTTGTCAGGAATGAACTGTTCATTGTGTACGGTGTAGCCAGCCTTTGTCAGAGCGTCAGAAAGTTGAGCCCTCATTTTATTTGTAAAAGGGAACACAGCATATATTGTTTTACCATACCAATGTGGCAGTTTGCCTTCAAATAATTTGCTTCCAAAAAGAACATCGCGTACCGTCATAATGAGCGTTGTTGCGCCGGGGATGACAGTAAAAAGTGTACGCATAAGAGCCGCATCCTTTGTTTCTTGATGAGCGCGGGGTGCAGGAACAGAAGTGCCTGCATTCAATATGACATTGTTTATTTCCACTTCTATATACACAGGTTGTGACTGAGCTTTTTCTTTGGCAAGAAGAGCAATTTCTGTGCGGTCTATTTCTGAAGGAATGGTTAGTTTATGCTGTTCAAGAAAAGTACGTTGTTCAGGTAGACAGGAATTGCAGCCACTGCATTTTGCACCAAGACAGAGTGGTGTTTCACAAGAAGTGGCATTGTTTGATGTAAAAAGTTGTTTGGAATTGCGATATCGCTGATACAAAACATTTTTTGGCGTGCGGCAATCAAGATAGTTAAACGCAAAGTGATACGTATCATCTTTTTCTTCAACAAAGGATTTGTCTATATTTATTTTGCTACGGAAAAAATCCCACGCTTCAGGAGCAATACCTTGTTTATAAATAAAATTATGTTCAGCCATTTCACACAAAACGGGCGCAAGATAATTATCTTTGCAAGGCGGATAAAGTGCGAGCGTTTGAGATAAAAAATATTCTTCATATGGATAGGTAAGGCGGAATTCGTAGCCGGCATTTTGTGTTGTTTCACGTATCATTGCAATAATGGGCGACCATTCTTCTTTTGTGAGCAGCAGTTTTTCATATTGCAAAGGGGTGAATGGCATTCGTACCAATAGACCGAATGAACAGAGGATGCGTATTCCATTATTATATGTTTCTTTTAAAGAAGCAATTTTTGCAAGAAATTGTTTATAGTCATCATTGTCTTGCTGCGTTTCAAGACCGCTGATGATATAAAATAATTTTATTTCGCGGATTGGCTGTTTAAGAAGTTGTGTCAGGCAAACAAGTGCAGTTTGTTCAGAAAGATTTTTATTGTAATACAAGCGCATTCGTTCACTTATACCTTCAATGCCGAGCGTGTATTGCTTTTTGCCAGAAGCAACTTCGTAAGACACAAGTTCGGGATGTGAAGCAAGAATATCTGCCCGTTGACTCATGAAATTAACTTGAAAGAAAAGTTTATTCAGTTCGCGGAAGAGTGGTGTAACGTCTGAGTATGTATTGAAATTGTATGCGGTGATTTCTAGTGTGTCTGTTCCGGTCTTAGCACGAAGTTCCTGTGCTGCCTGAAGCAGTTTGGTTACAGGTACTTCACGGTACGGTTTGTGTTCCCATCCTTCAAAACAAAAAGTACAGAACGCGGGACAGCCATATGCAATGAAAAGCCTTGCTGTTGTTGCTTCAGGGGAATCAAAAAGCCTTTGTTCAGCATTTGCAAGCAGTTCGGTGCTTGTATCATTGTTTATTGCTTTGTGGATAATTGTTGTCTTATTTTGACATGCGTTGTCTGCACCAAAAACTTTAAGGCCGTCAACTGTTTCTTGCAGAGTGTCCAATGCTTGCCAAGGTGTAGTTGAAGTAGAAAGTGCACGTACTATTTTTTCTACATTACGTTCACCTTCTCCAAAATAGAGTGCGTCTACAAGTGCGTCATATTCGTTAAAGAGGATTGATTGAGCGGCAAGTGCATTTGAACCGCCCATAATGATAAGTGGATAATTGTTTGGCAACGAGGTTGTTCGGCGTGCAGAACTTGCGTAAGGAATATCTGCCAGTTTTAGCAAATAGGGTAGATTGAGCAACTCGCTGGTAAAGCTGTTTACTATAAGGATAAGATTAAAATCTTTCGCAGGAATTTTTGTCTTTGAACCACACAACGGCGCCTTGTGTTTGCATTCCGATTCAGATGGAAAGAAAGCAAAATCTATATCTTCATCAGCAAGAACACGCCTGCATTCCCCATATAAAAATTGGTGTGTAACAGATTTTATTGTTTCTGGAAAGGGAGATAAGCGAACTATAAGCACGCGGAAATTCATATTTTCTCCAAACAAATGAAATAGTTAGCGTAAAAAAAGAAAAGAGTTATATCGGAAAGATAAAAAAAGGATTGATTCAAAAAAATGGTATATGAATTTTCATAGTAGGTAAGTTTTAAAAATTCCGGCAGAAAAACAAGTGTTTATCCGCCGGAAATAATTAAATCAATTAATCAGTAATGCTCTTGTACTTATCATAATCAGCAAGCATTTCTGGATTTTTATTTTTATCGCAGAGACTTACTATTACTGCAAGCAAAAGACATACGATGAATCCGGGAAGGATTTCGTAAATCGTAAATGCTTTTGAAGTAAATGTTTCTACAAAAACGGTATTGGCCGCTCTTGCTGCGGCTCTCAGTTTGTCAAAGTGTGCACCGACAAGATGCCATACAACAACAGTTACACCGCCACCGATAAGACCGGTAATTGCTCCCTTGTTCGTAGCTTTTCTCCAGAAGAGGGCAAGAAGAATGAGCGGACCGAATGTTGCACCAAATCCTGCCCATGCGTAACTAACCAAATCAAAGATTGAACTTTCAGGATTCATAGAAATTATAAATGCAATCGCTGCAATAACCAAAATGGTGATGCGGCTAATTCTCATCGTTGTTTTTGGATTAAGTTTTTTTCCAAGTACCGTTGTGCAGAAGTCTTCACTGAAAGCAGAGGCAGCAACAAGAAGTTGTGAGTCCGCGGTACTCATTGCAGCAGCAAGAATAGCACAAAGGAAAATTCCGCTGATGAAGGCAGGATACATTTTCTTGAGCGTTTCGATGACGACTGTTTCAGATTGGGCTTTTGTAACAAGAACCATCGGAAGAAGATATGTCTTTGCAAGAGCGCCAATAAGAAGAGCGCCAACAAATGCAAGAATTACCCATACTATTGCGATACGGCGTGAGATTTTAATTTCTTTGTTGCTTCTTATACCCATGAAGCGAACAAGAATGTGTGGCATGCCAAAATATCCAAGTCCCCATGCAAGAGCAGAAACGATTCCTCTTGCACCAAGCCCCTGACCGTCATCCACAAAAGGATTAAGGAACTGCGTACCAAAAGCATTAACTTTATTGGCAGCATCTGCAGGTCCGCCAAGAAGGCCGACCATTATTGCAGAAGTTATGATGAGCGCCAGGAACATAAGCGTACCCTGGATGAAATCTGTTGTGCATACTGCAAGATAGCCGCCAAGAACAGTGTAAATTAAAATTACTGCCATTCCGATGATTAATGACCAAGTATATGAAATACCAAAAACTGAGTTTATTAATTTTCCGCAAGAGACAAATCCGCTTGCTGTGTAAATAGTAAAGAACAAAATGATAAAGATTGTAGAAACAAGAGAAATAATATGTGTCTTGTCTTTAAAACGATTGGTAAGAAACTCAGGAATAGTGATTGAGTTTCCGCAGGCAATGGAATACTTGCGCAAAGGTTTTGCTACAAATAGCCAGTTCAAATAAGTGCCCAAGCTAAGACCGACCGCAGTCCAAAAAGCACTTTTCATTCCGGTAAGGTAGGCGACGCCAGGAAGTCCCATAAGCAGCCAGCCAGACATGTCGGAAGCTTCTGCGCTTAATGCAGTTGTCCAAGGTCCAAGGTTTCTTCCGCCAAGATAAAAATCTTCAGAAGATTTGCTGCTTTTCATGAATTTGAATCCAATGAGAATCATCAAAAGAAGATACAAAACAAATGCAATGAGTTGTAGAATCATTGTTCCAGACATTTAATTCATCCTCCAAATATAGAATAAATAATTCTAAGGGAATTTAGCTCTTTTTGCAATGAAAAAAGAATGATATTATTGTATATATGCCCAAAAGAACAGGTTATGCCGATCTTCCGCTTCATACGGGAACGGTGCCCAAGTGGCTTGCCGACCGCATGATGATGCTTGGAACAGAAATTATTGAAACGCTTCTCTTAACATATGGAAAAAAAGAAGTGCTCGTACGTCTGAGTGATCCGCTGTGGTTCCAGTCGCTCGGTGCCGTGCTTGGTATGGACTGGCATTCTTCCGGAATTACAACAAGCGTGATGTATG
>JGI20225J20221_1002722_pt1 | contig 12284 bp, 10 predicted proteins | sample BioMet4_FD_20221 | JGI IMG/M metagenome (IMG submission 20221) | reverse complement strand
TTTCGAAACCTTCCGAATTAGCGGAGATCATCCGTTCTTTCCGCTCGTCCCGCGAGAACTTGATGTTGCCGTTACAAGATGGCTTTGAGAAGAAACTCTATGCCACCTATTTGTCTTTCTTGCCGGAAGATGGGATGTCTTATCCTTTGGTTAGCCATTCGGATAACCGAGGATCCTTCATTGAATTCTTTAAAACAAAGACCTATGGGCAGTTATCCGTCAATGTGATAAAACCTGGCGCCGTTAAAGGCAATCACTATCACATGAGTAAAAACGAAAAGTATCTCCTGGTTACGGGATCGTGCGATATCGAAGAACGCCCTTTGTTCGACAACAAGATTTCGACGTATCACTGCAGCGAAAAGAGTCTGACGGTGGTGGATATCGCCCCAGGCTATGTCCATAACATTAAGAACGTTGGATCCCAAGATGCTGTTGTTTTGATGTGGTCGAGCGACGTTTACGATAAAACTAATGACGACACCTATCCGGAGATGGTGGAGTCTGAGGCTTTATGAGCAAGCTAAAGGTGATGACGATCTTAGGGACAAGACCGGAGATTATCCGCTTGTCCGAAGTGATCAAACGCTGCGACAAAGAGTTTGATCATATTTTGGTGCATACCGGACAGAACTACGACTATGAATTAAGCCAAATCTTCTTTGACGAACTTGGCGTCCGGAAGCCAGATTATTATCTTAATTGTGTTGGCAAGAACCTGGGCGAGACTATGGGCAACGTGATCTCGAAGTCCTATGACTTAATCCAAGAAGTTAAACCAGACGCCTTATTAATCCTTGGCGACACCAACAGCGCGTTATCTGCCATCTCCGCTAAACGACTTAAATGTCCGATCTTTCATATGGAAGCCGGCAATCGTTGCTGGGATTGGAATGTCCCTGAAATGACCAACCGGGTCATGATTGATCACATCAGTGATATCAACATGCCCTATAGCCATTTTGCGTATAACAACCTCATGCACGAGGGATTGCGGAAGGATAGGGCATTTATCACCGGATCCCCGATGCTCGAGGTTATCAACGCCCACAGACAGCAAATTGAGGATTCTGACATCCTGGATAAACTGCATCTCGAAAAAGGCAAGTACATGGTGATGTCTGCTCACCGAGAAGAGAACATCGACATTCCGGAGAAATTTAATAGTCTATTCCCGGCGCTTAATCAGATTGCAGATGACTACAAGATGCCCGTCATCTTCAGCGTTCACCCTAGAACCCGTAAAAAGTTGGAACAGAATGGATTTAAACTATCGCCTTATATTCGAGAAGAAAAGCCTTTTGGCTTCTTTGAATATCTTAAACTCCAAAAGAACGCCTTCTGTGTTCTTAGCGATAGTGGTACCCTCACCGAAGAGTCTTCCATTTTAAATTTCCCTGCAGTTCTCATTCGGAATAGCACGGAAAGGCAAGAAGGGGTGATTCATGGTTCGATTATGGTGTCGGGAATTGACTACAAAGGAATTCGAGGTTCGATTGAGAGGATTTTGACCCCTTTAAGTGTCAAAAAAAGATCTACTATTATTCCTGATTTTTCTTTGCCTGAGGTTTCGAGTACAATAACGACTATAATTTGTAATTATTTTCAAAGGGGAGATGGAAAAATATGAAAGGGATTATTCTTGCTGGAGGGTCTGGCACTCGCCTTTATCCGTTGACGATGGTAACCAGCAAGCAGTTGCTGCCTATCTATAATAAGCCGATGATTTATTACCCGCTTTCAATCTTGATGATGGCGGGGATCAAAGATATTTTGATTATTTCTACTCCGGTGGATACCCCTCGCTTTAAGGACCTTCTTGGCGATGGGTCCCATCTGGGCTTGTCTCTTTCTTACGCCGTTCAGCCTTCGCCGGATGGTCTTGCCCAAGCCTTTTTGATTGGCAAGGACTTTATTGGCAGCGATTCTTGTTGCATGATTTTAGGAGACAACATCTTCTATGGTGGCGAGTTTTCGGCAAAATTAAAGGCTGCAAAAGAAGCGGCTGAAAATGGTTTTGCATCCGTTTTCTGCTATTACGTTAGCGATCCTGAGCGTTTTGGCGTGATTGATATTGACAAAGCGGGGACTCCTTTGAATATAGTGGAGAAATCGCCTGACCCGCCAAGTAACTACGCCGTTACCGGACTTTATTTCTATCCAAAAGGTGTTTCTGCCGAGGCCGCTAAAGTTAAACCTAGCAAACGTGGCGAATTAGAGATTACGGATTTAAATAACATTTATCTTAAAGACAAGAAACTTAAAGCCCAGTTGCTTGGCCGTGGTTATACCTGGCTTGATGCTGGCACCGATGATTCGCTTATGGAGGCCGGTGAGTTTGTGAAAACAATTGAGAGCCATGAAGGCTTGATGATCGCTTGTCTTGAAGAAATTTCGTATCGAAACGGCTGGATTAGCAAAGAAGAACTCGAGGCCGCTGCTGAGAAGTATGGTAAGAGTGGTTATGGAGCGTATTTAAAGAAGATTCTCAAAGAGGATATCCGTTATGCAATTTGAAAAAACGATTCTTCAGGATGCCTACGTTATCACTCCTGATGTTTTTAGAGATAATCGGGGTTATTTTTTTGAATCCTATTCGAAGACAAAGATGAAAGAAATCTTTGCTGGCGAATTTATCCAGGATAACCAATCCCTTTCAACGAAGAAGGGGGTTATCCGTGGTCTTCATTGCCAGTCTGGCGAGTTCGCCCAAACGAAACTCGTTCGAGTGGTGGAAGGCGCTGTTGATGATGTTATTGTTGATGTGCGCAATGGATCGCCGAGTTATTTAAAGTGGATTCGTGTTCGTCTTTCGGGCGAGAACCAGAAACAGTTATTTATCCCTAAGGGATTTCTCCACGCATTTGTGACAATCACTGATAATGTGATTTTCTGTTATAAAGTCGATGAATATTACAACAAGGCATCTGAAAGGGCGGTTCTTTATTCCGATCCGATGTTTGGAATCGACTGGGGCGTAAAGAATCCGATTTTATCGGATAAAGATTTAAAAAATCCTTTATTCAAAGATTCGGGTGTCGATTTCACCTATAGGGGCAAATAAATGAAGATTTTAATCACGGGCTATAAAGGCCAACTCGGTACTGATCTTGTTAATGAAATTCATGCTAAACATCCTCAAGACGAAATTGTTGGCTTGGATATCGGCGAATGCGATTTGACGGATGGTCCAGCCGTTCTTTCGTTTGTGAAAGCCGCTAAACCGGATGCCATTATGCACTTGGCCGCTTATACGGCGGTGGACAAGGCGGAAAGCAACGCTTTGACTTGCTTTGACGTCAATGCCCTAGGGACTGCCAATATCGTTGCCGCAGCCGCTGAAGTGGACGCCAAAGTCCTTTATATCAGCACGGATTACGTCTTCGATGGGACGAAAGATGGGGTTTATCTTCCCGACGATGCCAAAAATCCTTTATCGGTTTACGGTATGAGTAAAGCGATGGGCGAAGACGCTGTCCTCAAATGGCCGAAGCACTTTATCGTTCGGACCAGTTGGGTCTTTGGCAAGAATGGAAAGAATTTCATTTATACCATGCTGAGACTAGCTGCTTCGGGTGTGTCTGTAAATGTGGTTGACGATCAAATTGGCAGCCCGACTTATACCAAGCACCTTTCTGTTCTTATCGATGAGATGATTCATACCGATAAATATGGTATCTATCACGGAACCAATGAAAATTTTGTGACCTGGTATCAGTTTGCTCAGCTGATTTTTGAAAAGGGTGGATACGATCCGAAAGTCATTAATCCGATTCCGTCAGAGATGTATAAAACCGCCGCAAAACGCCCTCTAAATTCTCGTTTAAGCAAAGACTGTCTTACTGAAGCGGGATTTCATCATTTGCCGACGGTCGAGGAAGCTCTTGATGAATTCATGAGAGAAACTGGCACATTAAAGGAGAATAAGTAATATGGAGTTTCTTGTTACGGGCGGAGCGGGTTTCATTGGCTCCAACTTTTTGAATAAGATGGTTCGCAAATACCCTGGTGATCAGTGGGTCTGCCTGGACGCATTAACGTATGCTGGTAATATGGAATCACTCGAAGTTCTTCATGAACCCAATTTCAAATTTGTGCATGAGAACATCGTAAATCGGAATAAAATTTATCAGCTTTTCGAAAAAGAACATTTTGATTATGTCATCAACTTTGCCGCTGAAAGCCATGTCGACCGTTCAGTGACAAACCCTGGCATCTTCGTTCATACGAATGTGGTGGGGACTCAAGTTCTATTGGATGCTTGTCGTAAATACGGAATAAAACGGTTCCATCAAGTCAGCACTGATGAAGTTTATGGTGATCTTCCTCTTGAAGCGACGAACGAATATTTCACCGAGACCTCTCCGATTAAACCTTCGAGTCCTTATAGCGCGTCTAAAGCTTCTGCGGATTTTCTTGTTCTCGCTTACCATCGTACCTTTAAACTTCCGGTTACGATTTCGCGTTGCTCGAATAATTATGGGCCTTATCAGTTTCCAGAGAAGCTGATTCCTTTGATGATTCAACGTGCTCAGAACAATCAGCCCTTGCCAGTATATGGTACCGGTGAGAATATTCGTGATTGGCTTTACGTTGAAGACCATTGCGACGCGATTGACTTGATTGTGCGGCGTGGGGAAGATGGCAATATCTATAACGTCGGCGGTCACAATGAAAGAAGCAACCTTGTTGTGGTTAAGACAATTCTAAATGCTTTGAATAAGCCCGATTCCTTGGTCAAATTTGTAACAGATAGGCCAGGACATGATTTGCGATACGCAATTGATCCTAGAAAAGCGGAGACCCTCGGCTGGAATCCGACTCGGATGTTCGAGTCGGGAATCAAGGAAACGGTTTTGTGGTATTTAAAAAATGCTGAATGGGTTAATCGTGTCGAAACTGGCGTATATAAATCTTGGATGGGAAGCCATTATCGCGAGGTGCTGAAATGATAAATGTGTTTATTATTGGCAGCAAGGGGATTCCAGCACGATATGGAGGTTTTGAAACTTTTGTTGAAAATCTGACCAAGCGAAAGGCGAATGGCGATATTCAATATTTCGTTTCGTGCATGGGACAAAAGGCTGAACGAATATATAACAACGCATTTTGTTTTTCGCTGCCCACTCCATTTCCTGGCCCTGTTGGACGGATATTTCATGTATCTAACGCTTTATCGTGGGCCGAATCGCGCATTGCTAACGAAAAAGGCGATGACAAAAACATAATTTATATCTTGGGCTGCCGAATCGGTCCGCTTTTGAAGAGGCACGTTCGAAAACTCCATAAACTTCATTGTTTTGTCGTTTGTAATCCGGATGGTTTGGAATGGAAAAGGGGAAAATGGAATTATTTTGAAAGAAGAATTTTGAAATTTTGTGAGAAAGAATTGGTCCTTAATTCTGATTATATTATTTGTGATTCGGTTGGAATTAAAGATTATCTCGCTCGCGAATATAGTAAAATAAACAAGGCGAAAATGTCTTATATTGCATACGGATGCGATCTTGATCCATTACGATGCTCTTCAGAAAAATACAGCCAGTGGGAAAAAGAACATCGTGTCTCCTCGGCCGGGTTTTATCTTTTTGTTGGGCGGTTTGTTCCTGAAAATAATTTATTTTTGATTATCAGCGAATTCATGAAGTCTTCTACAAAAAAAGATTTGATTATTATCACGAATGTCGAAAAGGATAAATATTATGGTCGATTGGAAAAATCTCTTCGTTTCGATCGAGATTCGCGCATTAAGTTTATAGGCACCATTTATGATCAGGGATTGCTTTTTTCTATTCGCGAGAAAGCCTTTGCCTACATCCATGGTCATAGCGTTGGGGGGACTAATCCAAGCCTTCTCGAAGCCTTAGGCCATACAAAAATTAACTTGCTTTTTGATGTTCCTTTTAATCGTGAGGTTGGCGGAGACCAAGTTTTATACTTTACCTCAAAAACAGGGGATCTTTCCCAACAAATTGAACTGTTAGAGGCCACCACACCAACCTTTCATCCCGAAGTTATTGTTAAAGAACGTTTTTCCTGGCCTTTCATTGTGCGGCAGTATGAGACGTTTTTTGTTAATTTACCATAAGAATTTGAAATGCGTAATGTCTCTTTGCAATTCTGTCTCGGAAACAATGACTGATACTTACGAAAAACGTTCCGTTTGATTTGATTCTGTTATTCGCTTCGCTTGGGATGGGGACGATGCCGAATTTTCAAAAGAAAAGAATGGAGGATTATCAACATGAAAATTATCGCCTTTTATTTGCCGCAATTTCACGAAATACCTGAAAACGATCGCTGGTGGGGGAAGGGGTTTACCGAATGGGAGAACGTGAAAAAGGCTAAGCCGCTTTTCTCTGGGCATAAACAACCGCGCATCCCTTTGGGCGACAATTATTATAATTTATTGGATGATAAGACTAAGATTTGGCAGTGTGATTTAGCGAAGAAGTATGGAATTTATGGTTTTTGTTTTTATCACTATTGGTTCAATGGGAAGCTTTTGCTTGAAAAACCCGCTGAACAATATTTAAAAAATCCCCGGTGTGACTTGCCTTTTTGCTTTAGTTGGGCAAATGAATATTGGACGAACGGCTGGATTTCCGCGAACAGTAAAATTCTCATTTATCATGATAATAGAGATCCCAAAGATTGGGAGGCGCATTTCCTTTATTGGCTTCCGTTTTTTCGAGACCCCAGATATATTAAGATTGAAGGAAAACCTCTTTTGATTCTTTATTTCCCGGATATACTCCAAAAATACGATGAAATGATTAAGTGCTGGAGAAAGATGGCGAAGACTTATGGTTTTCCTGACATTTATATATTGTACCAAAAAGCTGCGACCCATTTTAATCCCAAAATCGAAAAAAAATATTTCGACGGTGGAATAGAATTTCAGCCAGGATATGACGAATTATCAAGAAAAACCAAAGCACAGTTAAGAAAAGAACGCCTGATTTTTAATTGCTCGAATTGGGCCAAAAAAACGTTTAAAATTAGTTTTATCCACAAACATGATGGCGAACTTAAACACGAAAATTATGACGAGACATGGCGCCGAATTATCGGACACAAGCCGGATGATAGTTCCATGTATCCAGGCGCATTTGTTGATTGGGATAATACTCCACGGAAAGGCCGGAGAGGCAGCGTTTTCGACGGCGTTACTCCTGAAAAATTCCAAAATTATTTGGCTGAACAAATCGTGAATTCCCGTGAAAATTATCATAAGGATATACTTTTTTTGTTTGCTTGGAACGAGTGGGGGGAAGGGGGATATTTAGAGCCAACCATTCAAGATGGCTTTTCGTATTTGCAGGCGTTGAAGAATGCTTTAGAAGAAACTGGCGAATTTACAAATATTCCTTCCGATTCTGTTGGCTTGTCGAGAAATTTCTGAGATGCTTTTATGCTAAGAAAAAGACACGTGTAGCGTTCATTTGACAAATATCATTCACTAGATTTCGTGAATAATCTGAGTTGTTCTTCTCCATCGCGTTTGGTGTAATAATAGGAAAAGAAAGTTATGAGAAAAATTCAATTTGTACTTCCTAAGGACCAAACATTGCCACGGTGTTTTTTGTTTTTTTTCTTGATTATCTGTCTTTTTTTATTTTCCTTCGCGGGGAACAATTATTTTTACATAGCCTCTTGTTTATTTTGTATTTTTTCGCTCGCGTTTCTTAGATTAAAACCTCTACAACTATCAGATCTTTTTCGTTGTTTTCTTCCGATTCTTTTCATTTGTTTTTTTGGGCTTGTTAATTCCACATTTTCGAGGCCCATTGATGCTCGATCTGTGATTAGAGATTTTTATTATGTTTCACAATTTTTTGTTTACATTTTGTTTGGCTATTTCGCGATGTCAGTTTTAGGAGAAAAAAATTTCTTTTTTGCAGTTGTCCTCGCTGCTTTTGGAATTTCTTCTGTAAATTATATAAGGCTCTTCTTGGGATTGAATACTATTACTTTTGTTAGGCTTCGTCTTATTTTTTTGAAAGGGGCCGAAGTATCGCTGTTCGCTTCTTTCATTCTGACAAAAAAAATATTTGAAGAAAAAAAGAAACTCGTTCCTGCTTTGATTTTTTTGTTTATTTTTACTGATTTTGTGTTGAGTTTTACCAGAGCTTATTTGCTTCTTTTAGTTCCTTTTCTTTTTGTCTATCTTGTTCATTCGCTCTCACCAAAAAAATGCATTGCTATTTTTTCTGCAATTTTTTTGATAATTCTTGGCCTCATTTTTGCTTCTATTTTTTTGAAAATTACTTTTATTACCACTTTTTTAGAAAAGATTTTATCGTCTTTTTCCGAAATTTCTCCGTTTCATGATTGGGGCTCTCAGCTCGAGAGAACACAAAATTGGAGAGGCTATGAAATATATGCTTCCTTTTCAGCTTTTTCTTCTTTTGACTTTTGGGGGATTCTTTTTGGAAAAGGGTTTGGCTTCGCTGTTCCGATTTCCCCTCAACCGCTAGATGGCAAGATATTTTTTTCACTGCCTCTGCTTCATAATGGTTATTGTTCGTTACTTGTGAAAAATGGCCTTTTTGGTGTTTTTGGTTTTTTATTGTCCCTTTTTCTTTTCTACCGTTCTTATGAACAAAAAAATGCCTTTTCTAAAAGCGCGTTTATTTCTTTGCTGGTTTACTTTTTAATTGGAACGCTTGTGAATCAAGGCCTTTTTTCCACTGCTGAGGGTTTTTCTCTTTTGTTTTTTGGGTCGGTCTGCGCGCTACCTCTACAAAACGTATTCTTCCAAACTCGTTTTCAGATTGAAATATAGTCAATCGTTAGGCTATAAAAGGGACTTTCTTTTATTCTTTATTTTCCCCCAAATATCGAGCGGAAAAAAGAAATATTGTGTAATAACCAAAATCAAAGACGCCGAAGCTAAAATCAAAAAACTAATTGCATAGGCTTGATTTTTTGAAACTGTTGGATTTTCGTTTTTTAAACTTAAAAGTTTGCCGGAATAATATTCTTGGTTAATCGACTCCAACACAGTTTTCGTATAAGCAGAAAGCATGTGCTTTGATATCTCCTCGCCGTTCGCTGAAAATGTCACAGAAAAATCTGGCGCCGATACATAAAGGTGAATATCGATAGAATTTGAAAAAACAGAAGAGGAAACGACCGGAGAAGCGGGATAAAGAAGCGAATAATTCGCTTCGCTTTGCGCCATGGTTTCTTCTGAGGAAAGCCTACCTCCTAAAACGTGATACTCAATTGATGTTGATGAGATTTCGAAGGAAGCCGTGGCTTGATAAACGGGCTTGGCGTAAAGGAGGGGAATGGTGCCGGAAATGATTAGCAACAATCCGTAAAAAAACAGGGAAGAAAAAAACGTACCAAGGCCTTTAAAAACCACTTGTTCCCAAGTTAGAAGCGTTAATTTGTTCTTGCTGTGCACGTTTGTCTCACCTTTCTTTTCGATAGCCATCATACAGGTACAAAATCTTTTTGCAATGTTCATCGAAGCCGCCGACATACATAGTGTTTTTTATCGTTCGAGACATTTCGTTTACTTTCTCTGGATTATCAAGCAACGACTGAATCAAATTTGACAATTCATTGACCGATCCGTTGTATAAAAAGCCATTCTCGCCGTTTCGAATAAAGCAAGAGGATCCAACGAAAACCGTTGTAATAATTGGCTTATTAAAGGAAAGACCCTCTAAAAGGGTGAAGCCAAAAGTTTCGTTGCAAACGCTTGGAACCACTATTACATCACAACGATTATAAAAGGATGCAAGATCGTCTCTTTTAAAAGGCGGATTACTTTTGATGAATCCATAGTTTTTTGGCGGATTTCCAATTACGTTTAGCTCGTATTTGCGTTCTGAAGACGATTTCAAGGATAAAAAAGCGTTAATCAAGTTAAAATATCCTTTTTCGGATGAAAAATTGCCCACAAAACCAAAACGAATGAAATTTTTAATGTTGGTGGTTTTTGGATTTTTTTTATCTAAATTCGGCAAAGAGAGCGGAATTGTTACCCATCTATCGCTTTCGGGCAAGTAGCGAGAAAAAACTTCCCTTGTTCGGCTACTATTGAAATGAAGTACATCGAACGAGATGAAATAGTTAAAATAAAACTTTTGAAGCCTTTTGTATTCTTCTATATGGTTCGTTTCGGCTACTGCTTCGGCAGTCTGCCCCATTTCTTTTGCTCGAACCATCGCTCTTATATGGGCGGTGATGTTTGTGTTTTTAGAAACTCTGTAAAATGGTGATTGCATTAGAACTATTTTACAAAAAGAAAAAGCGCTCTTTGAGCACGAAAAGCAATACTCGAATGTATTCGCAGAGTTACAATCGTGGCCCGATTTACACAAATTTACTCTAGGGCAGATTCCGAAAAAATCATGTGAGGTGTATATGGTTTCTATTCTCAGCTTCTTACATTCATTAAGAAATTCAATTGGTAATCCCATTAATGTATGAAAATGTACTACCGTTATTCCGTGATTAAGCAAAAATACTCTGTAGTTGTTTTGGGGCCTTTCCTCAGTATATTTATCTATATCCCTGACCCCATTCAAAAGAGGAATCGGGAGTGGATTTTTGATTTGGTAATTTTCGATTAATCTACCTTGATAATTGAACATCGGCATCTTTTTAATCGTTGACTTTTTACGAAAATAACAAAAAGATCCCGGCCACAGTAACGCGACTTCTCTCCCCTGTCTTTGCTCTTCCGAAATTAAATCTAAGCAATATTGAGTCATTCCACCGGTTCGATATGGTGGCAATCCTAATGAATAATGGAGAATGGTCATGTTAATTCCCAATTTTGATAATTTTCATTTTATCATCGCCGTTGGAATCATTCACGCTTGATATTTGTTCTTGAAATTGTTTTCGGTCGTTTTACGTAAAATCTTTTCGGATATTTCTGTTTCCTTTATTACTTCTCCAAATCCTTTTTTTGCGAAACGGATTAAGGCCGCTCGTAATTGAAATGCTTTTGTGTTCTTGGGAGGCAAGCAAAACGCCATGTCAACGTGGTCTTTATCCTTGTTTGGCCTCCATAATTCTTATTTGCACCACCTTTATCCCTGGCCGTATTCGCCGAATTCGTTCTTTAAATGGCTTTATTTATCGGAACGTATATTATTATTTTATGCAAAATTCAAGGAAACAAGCGCTAAGGGATGTTTTCAAGGTTGCAGTTAGCAATATTATTGCTTTAATTTGCGGAATTTTGGTCGGTTTTGTTATTCCGAAAATTATGGGATTTGATGACTACGGATATTTTAAGACGTACTCTTTGTACGCGGGGTACACTGGACTACTGCACTTCGGGATCTCTGATGGGATTTTTTTCTATTTTAGTGGTGCAGATCTAAAAACACTCGATAAGAGAAAAATACATAGTTTGGTCTCGTTTGTTATTGCCCTTGAGGCGATTATCTCAATCATCGGCATCACTGTTTCTTTATTTTTTACATCTGGGAACCCATATGGATTGATATTTATCTTTGTTTTCCTTTATAGTTTTTTCTCCCACGTTCAGACCGTCCTTGCTTATGTTTGCCAAGCAACAAAACAATTTTCCTTTCCTTCGTTAATATCTTCTTTAAAATCTCTTGCCGACATTTTAGCTGTTGTTGTTTTGCTTGTTTTGTATAAAACCCAGGATTCTTTTGTTGTTAGTTTTGAACTTTATTGCGCGGTCCTGGTTTCTATTTTGGCCGTTTCTTCATTGGCTTTCGTAATTAAATTATGGAGTATTGTTTTTTCTAAAGGCCAGCGCTTGGATCAAACTCGATCGGATATTGCCCTCATGCTTAAACTTGGATTTCCTATAATGATTGCCAATTTAACTAGCTCATTAATCATGACCGTCGACAAACAATTTGTATCAATTTTTTATCCTGTCGAAGCGTCTAATGTCTTTGCTGAGTTTTCTTTTGCTTATTCGGTCCTTGGCCTTATCACCGCCGTGACTGGAGCCGTTTCAATGGTTCTCTTTCCTTACATGAAAGGCAAAGATGAGAAAAGGCTTTGCGAAATATTTCCACATTTAAACGCATTTCTCGTAGTGTTCGTTTCTTTTGCCTGTTCATCTTATTTCGGAATTCAGTGGATAGTAGATAAATTTATCAATAAATATGCTGATTCATTGGTATATATGAGGGTTATTTTGCCTGGATTCATTATTAACGCCTCAGTTACGGTTCTCATGCATAATTATTACAAAACTCTTAATAAAGAGCATGTTTATTTTTGGCAAAACATAGTAATTCTTTTTTTGGCGGTTATCACCGACTTGCTTG
>JGI20225J20221_1002721_pt2 | contig 12288 bp, 6 predicted proteins | sample BioMet4_FD_20221 | JGI IMG/M metagenome (IMG submission 20221) | reverse complement strand
GCTATTCGTTGTTTTGTGTGGATATCCTCATGATGTCCTCATAAAAACCAATGCGGTCTTGAATTGAAAATCATCTTATCCATAGGGAATGACGAAGAGCCAAATTGACTCTACAATTGGGGTAAGATTCATGCATTTGAACCGAAAAACGGTAGCATTTAATGTTTACTGTACTTTATTTTATACTTCGAGTGCGTAAGTTCTATGGGAGAAAATAAGGCCTTGTGGTCAATGTGTATCTGAATTTCAGAGAATTTACGATCTGAATTTGAAATTAACGTTGCTCATTGTCCAACTGGGGAAATGTTTTGAATTTTAAGACAGCCTCTAAGTATTCCATTAAATATTAAAAGGAGAAAATGTGGTGATAAAGTTGGAAGAACATTTGTTCAGGTGGAATGACAAATGGAGGGAGGAAGTTACATAAAAAAATAAAAAAGAATTATAGAATTTATAATTCATAATTATGCTCCAAAGTTGTCACTAACAGCAAAAATAGAAAATATTGAGTTAGCTTGCCATGTACCTTCTTTTGCCATTTACGGGCATTGCTCGGGCTTATTTTTTATATTGCAATCCGAGGCTGGCTCTTTTCCCGGGCAACGATTCAGCAAACAAGCTTGTTTGGCTTTGTAGCTATTTCTGCCCTAGTGGGCCTGTTCTCAATACAAGCTGTGCTCAAACTTCAGGATGTAGCTGAGACAGTGTTTACAAAGGCAGGTGAAGGGCTGGAGTCAAAACCTCAGGTGAGTGAGGAAGATAAACACGAAAAAAATTAAGAAGGGAATTCAACCTGGTGGAGGATACTAATAATGCCAGATAAGCTGGAAGAGGATGATTGGAACCTCCTTCTTGAGAGAATCAAGGATGGAAATTGTACTCCCTTTCTTGGAGCTGGAGCTTGTTCTCAAAAGATTCCTGTTGGTTCTCAGATTGCAAACGAGTGGGCAAAAGAGTATGATTACCCAATGAAAGACTCTGATGATTTGATAAAGGTGGCTCAGTTTGTGGCCGTGATGAGAGACCCCATGAAGCCAAAGGAAGAGATGTGTAAGAAAATTAGTGAGCTGTTAAAAGAAGTCCCACAAAAATACTTTGAAACTTCTGATGAACTTCATGGAGTGCTAGCTAATCTCCCGCTGCCAGTTTATATCACCACAAATTACGATGACCTTATGGTGCGAGCTCTTGAAAGCCGTGGCAAAGCACCAATCCAAGAATATTGTCGGTGGAATAAATGCATCAAGAAACACAAACGAAAGTCACCCGATTTCGATCCTACTCCAGAGAAACCTTTAGTATTTTACCTCCATGGTGTTTATAAAGAACCAAAGTCACTGGTTCTAACAGAAGACGACTATCTGGACTTCCTTGTTGCTATTTCAAAGGAACAAAACCTACTTCCGCCGCGTATTCAGGAGGCATTTACAGGTGCATCTCTTCTTTTTCTAGGCTACAGTATAGCTGATTGGGATTTCCGTGTTCTTTTCCGGATTCTTGCTGAATACATAGAAATAAGTCTTGGTAGAAAGCACATATCCGTGCAGCTCGTGACAGGGGATCTTTCTGAGGCCCAAAAAGAAAAAGCTCAGAAATATCTGGATCACTATTTTGCGAAGCTTGATATCCAAATATACTGGCATGATTGCTGTGAATTTGCCGCCGAATTGAGAACACGATGGGAGGCTTTCAATCGTGGCACCTGAATTCCAGGCTTACGTGGGCCCTCAACCTTTTGAACAGAAAGATAAAGCCATTTTTTTCGGAAGAAACCTTGAAGCTCGTGATCTTCTGTCCTTAGTCATTGCACATAATTTAGTCCTTGTCTATGCTCAATCGGGTGCAGGTAAGACTTCACTAATCAATGCCGGGCTTATTCCTCTCCTGAAGGAAAAACGGTTTGAAGTTTTTCCGGTGGCTCGAGTTAAAGGTACATTTTTTGAAAATATAAAAACTGACGAGATTTCGAACATATATGTCTTTAATACTCTCACAAGCTGGGCTGAAGGTGATTCAGATTTTAAGCGCCTGGCTAAAATGAAACTTGTTGATTTTTTAAATAAATTTGAGCATATGCTGGATAAAAATGGTATGCCTTTACCCCGTGCCGTTATCTTTGATCAGTTTGAGGAAATATTCTCTTTGCATCAGGGCTGGAAAGATAGAGAGGGTTTTTTTGAACAAATAAGTACTGCTCTGGAAGCAGACCCCCTTTTAAGGGTGGTTTTTGTCATTCGGGAGGATTTTATAGCTCAGTTAGACCCTTATACCTATCTTCTTCCCGACAGATTGCGGACACGTTTTCACATGGAGCGTCTGCGGCGTGAGGCTGCCCTGCTGGCAATCAAAGAGCCTTTGAAATATACTGGTCGGTCTTTTGCAGAAGGCGTGGCAGAAAAACTTGTCGACGATTTACTAAAGATCCGAGTTGAAACGACACCAGGCGAGACCGTTGAGGTAACAGGAGAGTTCATAGAGGCTGTGCAACTTCAAGTAGTATGCCAAAACCTCTGGAGAGAATTACCGCCAGATGTGACGCAAATAACGTTTCAGCACCTGAAAACCTATGGTAATATAGAACAAGAACTTTACAGATTTTACGAAGAGACTATAAGGACAGCGGCAGGAAAGGCGCACATTGATGAAAAGGATATTCGCAAATTGTTCGATGAAGTATTGATTACAGAGATGGGAACACGGGGGATGGTGTGCAGGTCTCCAGAGTCCACCCATGGTGTTCCCAATGCAGCCATTGATGTGCTTGAAAGCATGCACCTTATTAGAGCAGAGTGGCGGGCAGGTGCACGCTGGTATGAACTTACACACGACAGGTTTATCGAACCGATAATATCTTCTAACAAGGTTTTTAATGATAAGCTGGCAGAGAAAAAAAGGGCAGAGAAAGAAAGGGCGGAAAAAGAAAGGGTAGAGAAAGAATGGGCAGAGAAAGAGCGGCTAGAGAAAGAGCGGCTAGAGGAAGAAAGGGCAGAGAAAGAGCGGCTAGAGAAAGAACTACGAGTAGAGAAAGAACTGGCAGAGAGCAAAAGGCTGATCTTTAGAGGACTTGCAGCCTTTTCCATTATTATTTTAATTCTAGCTGGATTTGCAACCTCTCAATGGTATAAGGCCGAGGAAAAGACGAAAGAAGCTCGTGCTTCGTATTTAAATGCAAAGTCTCAAAATCTACAGGAATATCCTCAAACTCTGGATAAAAGTGTTCTTCTTGCTGTTGAATCAATTAATATTAGTAGGGCATTGGATGATAAGTTACGTCAGGAATTATTATTGGATGCTGAGAAATTAATGCGTCAGGGATTATTACTCATACCTCATAGTGTTGTGGTTCTGAAACATGACGATAGGGTATATAATATTGTATTCAGTCCTGATGGAAAATATGTTGCTACGGCAAGTGCTGACAATACAGCACGCGTATGGAATGCGTCTACAGGTAACCCAATCTTTGTTATGAACCATGATAATAGGGTGAGGAATGTTGTATTCAGTCCTGATGGAAAATACATCGCAACGGGGAGTGATGATAAAACAGCACGTTTATGGGATGTAACTACAGGCAAACAAATTTTGGATCTGAAACATAGTGGTCCGGTACTTGATGTTGATTTCAGTTTGGATGGGAAATATGTTGCTACAGCGAGTGCTGACGAAACAGCACGCGTATGGGATGCAGCTACAGGCAAACAAATTTTTGATTCACTCAAACATAATGGTTCGGTAAATAATGTTGTGTTTAGTCCTGATGGAAAATACATTGCGACAGCGAGTAGTGACAATACAGCACGTTTATGGGATGCAGCTACAGGTATACAAATTTTTGACCTTCTCAAACATAATGGTCCGGTAAATAATGTTATATTCAGTCCTGATGGAAAATACGTCGCAACGGCAAGTAATGACAATACAGCACGTTTATGGGATGCAGCTACAGGTAAACCAATCTTAGTTCTGAACCACGGTGATAGGGTATATGATGTTGTATTCAGTCCTGATAGTAAATATGTTGCTACGGCAAGTGCTGACGAAACAGCACGCATATGGAATGCGTCTACAGGTATACAAATTTTTGATCCTTTCAAACATGATGATACGGTGAATAATGTTGTGTTCAGTCCGGATGGAAAATATATCACAACGGCAAGTGATGACAATACAGCACGCGTATGGAATGCAGCTACAGGTAAACAAATTCTTGTTTTGAACCATGGTGACAGGGTATACGATGTTGTATTCAGTCCTGATGGTAAATATATTGCTACGGCAAGTTTTGACAAAACAGCACACGTATGGGATGCATTTACAGAATTTACTGTTCTGAACCACGATAATAGTGTATATGATGTTGTGTTCAGTCCTGATGGAAAATACGTCGCTACGGCGAGCAAGGACAATACATCACGCATATGGAATGTAGCTACAGGTAAACAAATTTTTGTTCTGAAACATGATAATGGTTCGGTAAATAATGTTGTATTCAGTCCTGATGGAAAATATGTTGCAACTGCGAGTCTTGACAATACAGCACGCGTATGGAATGCAGCTACAGGTAAACAAATTCTTGTTCTGAAACATGATAATGGCGTGAATAATGTTGTATTCAGCCCTGATAGTAAATACGTTGCTACGGCAAGTTTTGACAAAAAAGCATATTTATGGGACGTATTTACAGGTAAACAAATTCTTACTTTGAACCATGATGGTAAGGTGTATAATGTTTCATTCAGTCCTGATGGTAAATATATTGCTACAGCAAGTGCTGACAAAAAAGCACGCTTATGGAATGTGTCTACAGGTAAACAAATTTTTGTTCTTAAACATGATAATAGGGTGAGGAATGTTGCATTCAGTCCTGATGGAAAATACGTCGCTACGGCGAGTGATGATAATACATCACGCTTATGGAATGTGTCTACAGGCAAACAAATTTTTGATTTTCTCAGACATAATGGTTCGGTAAATAACGTTGTGTTCAGTCCTGATGGAAAATATGTTGCAACTGCGAGTTTTGACAAAAAAGCACATATATGGGACGCATTTACAGGTGAACCAATTTTTGTTCTGATACATCATGGTTGGGTGAGAAATGTTGTATTCAGTCCTGATGGAAAATACATAGCTACGGCGAGTGATGACAATACATCACGCGTGTGGGATGCAGCTACAGGTAAACCAATCTTAGTTCTGAACCACGGTGATAAGGTATATGATGTTGTATTCAGTCCTGATGGAAAATACATCGCAACGGCAAGTGCTGACAAAACAGCAAGGTTGTGGATATATAGCAATATAGAAGATCTTATAAGCGACGCCAGCAATCGTTTAACCCGTAATCTTACACCAGAGGAATGGAGGGAGTATATGGGTAATGAACCTTATAACGAGACATTTCCAAAGGTAGGTGAAGGTCGGGGGTCAAAATCGCAGGTGAGTGAAGAGGATAAATATAAGAAAAATTGATGAGAAAATTTAATTTGATGGGGGGTTAATAATGTCAAATAAGCTGGATGAGAAGGATTGGGAGCTCCTTCTTCGGAGAATCAAGGATGGAAAGTGTACTCCTTTTCTAGGATCTGGAGCTTCTTCTGAAAAGATTTCTGTTAGTTCCCAGATTGCAAGTGACTGGGCAATGAAGTATGACTACCCAATGAAAGACTCTGATGACCTGGCACGGGTGGCTCAGTTTGTGGCTGTAATCAGAGACGCTATGACTCCAAAGGAAGAAATGTGTAAAAAAATCAAAGAAAAGTTAAAAGAAGTCCCACAAAGTTACTTCGATAATCCTTATGAACTTCATAGAGTGCTGGCCGATCTTCCACTGCCAGTTTATATTACCACAAATTATGATGACTTTATGGAGCAAGCTCTTAAAAGCCGTGACAAAACACCAATCCAGGAAATATGTCAGTGGAATAAAAACCTCAGGAAATCCAAACGGACGTCATCAGACTATGTTCCTACTCCAGAAAAACCTTTAGTATTTCACCTCCACGGCTGCTATAAAAGACCAGAGTCACTGGTTCTAACAGAGGACGACTATCTGGACTTCTTTGCTGCCAATTCAATGGAAAAAAGCCTGCTTCCGCCGAGTATTCAGGAGGCACTTACAGGCACATCTCTTCTTTTTCTAGGCTACAGTATAACTGATTGGGATTTCCGTGTTCTTTTTCGGATTCTTGCTGAATACTTAGAAATAAGTAGTGGTAGAACTCACCTATCCGTGCAGCTCGTGCCAGGGGATGTTTCTGAGGCCCAAATAGAAAAAGCTCAGGAATATCTGGATCACTATTTTGCGGACCTTAATATCCACGTATACTGGCAAGATTGCCGCGAATTTGCAGCAGAATTGAGAACACGATGGAAGGCTTTCAATAGTGGTATCACAAAAATAGATGCCGAGAATAGGCGACCATTTCCAATTAAAGAAAAAGCCGATAAGGTTTCGATACTCTTCTTAGCAGCCGATCCCACTGATGCATCTCGCCTGCGGCTTGGTGAAGAATTTCGAGAGATTCAAGAGAAAATGAAATTGGCCAGACTTCGGGATCAATTTACATTGGAATTGCCACAGTTGTCGGTTCGCCCATCAGATATATCCCAGGCTTTGCTTGATACACATCCGCAAATCGTCCACTTTTCCGGTCATGGCACACCTACCGGTGCTTTATGCTTTGAGAATCGGATAGGGGAAACCCACCCTATCGAGCCTGATGCGTTGGCTTCGTTGTTTAAACAATTTAGTGGTCAGGTGAATTGTGTAATATTGAACGCTTGTTACTCAGAGATTCAGGCAAAAGCCATCGCTAAACACATCAAATATGTCATTGGCATGAACCAGGAAATCGGTGATAAAGCTGCTATTGACTTCGCTATTGGCTTTTACCAGGCATTAGGAGGAGGGCTTAGCATTGAAGGTGCATATGAACTTGGGCGTGTACAAATCCAAATGAATATTCCAGAGCATCTAACGCCGATTTTAATAAAAGAAGGTTCAGTCGTAAATTTCACCGCCCAACAAAATGAGGATTGAGACGATATGTTTATTGTACTTGATTTTATACCTCAAGTGTGTCCTTGAGATAAAGTGCTATCCTTAATGGCAGCGTATATCTGAATTTCGGGAAATTTACGATATGAGTTTGAAATTAACGTTGCTTATTATCCAATTGAAGAAATGGTTTGAACTTTAAACTTTGTGGGGGGATTTTAGTAATGCCAAATGAGCTGGAAGATGGGGATTGGGACCTCCTTCTTCGGAGAATCAAGGATGGGAAATGTACTCCTTTTCTTGGAGCCGGAGTTTGTGCTGAAAAAATTCCTGTTTATTCTCAGATTGCAGAAGAGTGGGTAAAAAAGTATGACTATCCAATGGAAGATTCTTATGACCTGACACGGGTCGCTCAGTTTGTGGCTGTGGCCAAAGACCATATGACTCCAAAAGAAGAGATGTGTAGTAAAATCAAAGAAAAGTTAAAAGAAGTTGCACCAGGGTACTTCGATAATCCTGATGAACCTCACAGAGTGCTAGCCGATCTTCCACTGTCAATTTATATTACCACAAATTACGATGACTTTATGGTGCAAGCTCTTAAAAGTCGTGGCAAAACACCAATCCAGGAATATTGTCGGTGGAATAAATGCATAATGCAATCCGAACGGACGTCATCAGACTATGTTCCGACTCCAGAAAAACCTTTAGTCTTTCACCTCCATGGCTTATGTGAAATACCAGAGTCCGATGGCTCATGTGAAAAAATACCAGAGTCGCTGGTTCTAACAGAGTATGACTATCTAGACTTCCTTGCTGCCATATCAAGGAATCAAAACCTGCTTCCGCTGCGTATTCAAAGGGCATTTACAAACACCTCTCTTCTTTTTTTAGGTTACAAGATAGCTGATTGGGATTTCCATGTTCTTTTCCGGATTCTTGATGAATATCTAGACATAAGTATGAAAAGAAAGCACTATTCTGTGCAGCTCGTGCCAGGATATGTTCCAGAAGCCCAAAAAGAAAAAGCTCAGAAATATCTGGGTAGATGTTTTGCGGAGCTTGATATCCAGGTGTACTGGCAAGATTGTCGCGAATTTGCCAAAGAATTGAGAACACGATGGGAGGCTTTCAATCGTGGTACCTGAATTTCAGGCTTATGTGGGCCCTCGACCTTTTGAAGAGAAAGATAAAGCCATTTTTTTTGGAAGAGACCGTGAAATTCAAGATCTCCTTTCCACAGTCATTGCACATCGTTTGGTTCTCGTATATGCTCAGTCGGGTGCAGGTAAGACTTCACTTATCAATGCAGGGCTTATCCATCTCCTGAAGGATGAACAGTTTGAAGTTCTTCCTGTGGCGCGAGTTAAAGGCACAATTTTGGAAAATACAAAAACTGATGAGATTTCGAACATATATGTCTTTAATACGCTCACAAGCTGGGTTGAAGACGAGTATGATGTTAAGCGCCTGGCTAAAATGAAACTTGTTGATTTTTTGAATGAGCAGAAGCGCATGCAGGATGAAGACAGTATGCCTTTACCTCGTGCCGTCATCTTCGATCAGTTTGAGGAAATATTCTCTTTGCATCAGGACCGCTGGAAAGACAGAGAGGGCTTTTTTGAGCAAGTAAGCGATGCTCTGGAAGCAGATCCCCTTTTAAGGGTGGTTTTTGTCATACGGGAGGATTTTATAGCTCAGCTAGATCCTTATGAATATCCTCTGCCCGAAAGGATGTGGACGCGTTTTCACATGGAGAGCCTGCGCCGTGAGGATGCACTGCTTGCGATCAAAGAGCCGGTGAAAAAAGTTGGTCGCTCTTTTGCAGAAGGCGTGGCAGAAAAACTTGTCGATGATTTGCTGAAGATTCGAGTTGAGACAACACCAGGCGAGGTCACTGAGGCACCAGGAGAGTTCATAGAGGCTGTGCAACTTCAGGTAGTATGCCAGAACCTCTGGCAGGAGTTACCTCCAGATGAAAAACAAATCACGTTTCAGCACCTGAAAACCTATGGCAATGTAGAGCAGGAACTTTACAGATTTTACGAAAAGGCCATAAGGGCAGCGGCAGAGAAAGCAGACATTGATGAGAAGGGCCTGCGCAGATTGTGCGGTGAAGTGCTGATCACGGAGACTGGGACAAGAGGAATGGTGTACCGGGCTCAAAATTTAACTGGCGGTGTTCCCAATGCAGCCATTGATGTGCTTGAAAGCATGCACCTTATTAGAGCAGAGTGGAGGGCAGGTGCACGCTGGTATGAACTCACACACGACAGGTTTATCGAACCAATACTATCTTCTAACAAGGTTTTTAATGAAAAACTGGCAGAGAAAAAACGGAAAGAGAATGAAAGGCTAGAAAAAAAACAGCTAGAGAAAGAATGGGCTGAAAAAGAAAGGGCAGAGAAAGAAAGGCTAGAGAAAGAATGGGAAGAGAGAAGACGGATTGAAAAAGAAAAGAGCAAAAACCGCATTATTAAAGGACTTGCAACCTTCTCTATTGTTCTTATAATTCTAGCTGGAACTGCACTCACTCAGAAACAAATTGCTGAAAAAAATTCAAAGGAAGCAGAGAAGCAGAGACAGATTGCTGAAGAAAATTCAAAAGAAGCAGGGAAACAGAGACAGATTGCTGAAGAAAATTCAAAAAAATACATGAAAGAAAAGCAACTAGCTGAAGAAAATTCAAAGGAAGCCGAGAAGCAGAAACAGATTGCTGAAGAACAGAGAAAAGAAGCCGAGAAGCAGAGACAGATTGCTGAAGGACAGGGGAGAAAAGCTAGGAAGCAGAAACGGCTTGCTGAAGAACAGAAGAAAGAAGCCCGCGTTTCGTACTTAAATTTACAATCAAGTAATCTCCAAAAAGATGGCAAGAATCTAGATAAAAGTGTCCTTCTTGCTATCGAATCATTTAGAATTAATAGAACATTGGATGCTGAGAAATTAATACGTCAGGGATTATTATTCATACCTCATAGTGTTATGGTTCTGAACCATAATAGTGGAGTGAGGAATGTTGTGTTCAGTCCCGATGGAAAATATATTGCAACAGCTAGCTGGGACAATACAGCACGCGTATGGGATGCAGCTACAGGTAAACAAATTACTGTTCTAAACCATAATGGTGGGGTGAGGAATGTTACATTCAGTCCTGATGGAAAATACATTGCTACGGCGAGTTTTGACAATACATCACGTGTATGGGATGCAGCTACAGGTAAACAAATTTTTGTTTTAAAGCATGATGATAAGGTAAAGAATGTTGTTTTCAGTCCTGATGGAAAATACATTGCTACAGCGAGCAATGATAATACAGCACGCTTATGGGACACAACTACGGGTGAAGAAATCTTTGTTCTGGAACATAATGATTGGGTTAATAATGTTGTGTTCAGTCCTGATGGAAAATACATTGCTACGGCTAGTGGAGACAAAACAGCACGTATATGGGATGCAGCTACAGGTAAACAAATTTTTGTTCTAAACCATAATGGCTGTGTTAATGATGTTGTATTTAGCCCTGATGGAAAATACATTGCTACGGCTAGTGGGGACAAAACAGCACATATATGGGATGCAGCTACGGGTAAACAAATTTTTTTTCTGGAGCCTGATAGTTCGTTGTACAAGTATTATTTAAATGATATCTCAAATGATGTTGAGGTATATGATGTTGTGTTCAGTCCTGATGGAAAATACATTGCTACGGCGAGAGGCGACTACAAAGTAAATTTATGGAATGTGTCTACAGGTGAGCAAATTTTTTCTCTTAAACACGATGGTTTGGTAAACGATGTGGTATTCAGTCCTGATGGAAAATACATTGCTACGGCGAGTTTTGACAACACATCACGTGTATGGGATGCAGCTACAGGTAAACAAATATTTGTTCTGAACCATGATGGTTCGGTTAATAATGTTGTATTCAGTCCCGATGGAAAATACGTTGCTACGGCGAGTTTTGACAACACATCACGTGTATGGGATGCAACTCCAGAAGTTATGAACCATGATGGTCCTGTACTTGATGTCGTTTTCAGTCCTAGTGGAAAATATATCGCTACGGCGAGTTTTGATAATAAAGCATGTATATGGAACGCATCTACACGTAAACAAGTTTATGATCCCCTCAAACATGATGGTCTGGTATATAAAGTTGTTTTTAGTCCTGATGGAAAATACATTGCTACGGCGAGTTTTGACAATACATCACGAGTATGGGATGCAGTTACAGGTAAACAAATTTTTGTTTTGAAACATGATAATTGGGTAAGAAATGTTGTTTTCAGTCCTGATGGAAAATACATTGCTACAGCGAGCAATGACAATACAGCATGTGTATGGGATGCAGCTACAGGTAAACAAATTTTTGTTTTGAAACATGATAATTGGGTGAATAATATTACATTCAGTCCTGATGGAAAATGCATCGCTACAGCTAGCTGGGATAAAAAAGCGCATTTATGGAGCGTAGATACAGGCGAAGAAATTTTTGTTCTGAGCCATAATGGTTCGGTGAATGATGTTGTATTTAGCCCTGATGGAAAATATATCGCTACGGCGAGTGCTGACAATACAGCACGCGTATGGGATGCAGCTACAGGTAAACAAATTTTTGTTTTGAAACATGATGGTGTGGTAGGTAATGTTATTTTCAGTCCTGATGGAAAATATATTGCAACGGCGAGTTTTGACAATACAGCACGCGTATGGGATGCAGCTACGGGTAAACAAATTTTTGATCCCCTCAAACACGAGGGTCAGGTATATAAAGTTGTTTTTAGTCCTGATGGAAAATATGTTGCAACGGCCAGCTGGGACAATACAGCATGCTTATGGGATGCAGCTACAGGTGAAGAAATTTTTGTTCTAAACCACGATGGGTCAGTATTAAATGTTGTTTTCAGTCCCGTTGGAGAATATGTCGCAACGGCGAGTACTGACGACACAGCACGGTTGTGGATACTTAGCAATAGTGGTGATCTTATAAACGAAGCCAGCAGTCGTTTAACTCGGAATCTTACACCAGAGGAATGGAATAAGTATATGGGTGATGAACCTTATCACAAGACATTTCCAAACTTACCGTAAATATTTGCAAGTATAGGACTTAAGCACTTGAAGTCTTAATAAAGTACGGTAAACATTAAACGCTGCCCTTTTTCGGTTCAAACACATGAGTCCTATCCATTGGTCATCGGTTAAGCACTAAATTCCTTATCTTGTAGATGTTTTTATCTGATAATACCTTTATAGCTGTATCTCTATGTCTCCTCGTTCCCCAC
>JGI20225J20221_1002718_pt1 | contig 12305 bp, 13 predicted proteins | sample BioMet4_FD_20221 | JGI IMG/M metagenome (IMG submission 20221) | reverse complement strand
TATTGGCGCGGTGCGGATGGATGCTGCCTGCGAAAGACGGAACGGGGGGCGCGGGCGGAAAGACGGCGGGGCAATAGGGAAAGAAAAAGACAAGGGCTTTAACAAAGGCGGGGGATTGTGGACGTTGATGAGCTCTTCAGCAAAGCGAAAAAAGTTAGCGTCTCAGCTCTTGAACCCTTTTTAGAAATAGCCAGAACCGGCGAGAGGCCAGCCGGTCAGTTTCGCGTGAAGTGGCTGCGCCGCGCTCTGGTCGCTGTTTGGGGCGTGGCGGTCGGCTTCACGGCCTTGTCGGCGTGCCTCAATGTGCTTTTTCTCTTCCTCGGTGGCACTACCTACAGGACCGCCCCGACGGTCTCATTCTTTTGGGCCTTCACAAACAGTTTCGGCCTGACAGGCCTTATATTCGATCTGTGGGTGTTCGCCGCGCTGGGACACCTCGCCCGCGTCTGGCGACTGCGCTCCCAGGGCGGACGCGAACGGGCGAAGATCTGGCGCGTCATGGTCGCCGTCGCCATTATCGCGGGCCGGTCGTCAACNTTCCTGACGATGTTCCTTCTCTCGTTCATTCCCAATAGCTGGTGGCCGCTGTGGCCGATCAAGTTCGGCCTTCTCCCGCCTATTTCCTTGGTAATTGCCGGGACCATCAACCTTTTTACCCTCTATCTTGCCTTTGCGGTCTTCATCCTTGGCGTGGTTGTGATCCCGATAAAGATTTTTCAGGCCGTNTTTAACATCTCAAATTCTCTCTTCCTTGCCAAAGCGCAAAGCACGATCTTTTTCGGGACCGTTGTTTCATTCTGGTTCTGGTTCACGGGCAAAGAGCTTCCGCCTATTGAAGAGACCCCGGACGAAACCAAGGGTGCGCGCTTCGCCACGCCCAAGGAAATTGAGGCCCTTCGCGCCGATGACGGCATGGCCTTCGGGCATGTGAACGGCTCGCCCTTCTTCCTGCAAAACGAAAAGCACGTCCTCATCATGGCCAGCACGCGAAGCGGCAAGGGCGTTTCGCTCATCATCCCCCACCTGTTGCGCTATCGCGGCTCGGCCTTCGTCCTCGATCCCAAGGGCGAGAACGCCAGGGCGACCGGGCGACACAGGGAACGGCTCAACGATAAGGTGCATTATCTTGACCCGTTCGGCGTCTCCGGCAAGCCACCATCCCGATTCAATCCGCTTTCCCGCTTCACGCCGGAGAATATGGAAGCGGAAAGCAAGGCGCTCGCCGCGGCCCTGGTCATGGGGGAAAGGGGCGTCCGGGACCATTGGACGGGAAGCGCCCAACAGCTTTTGGCGGCCCTCATCCTGCATGTGGTCACAACCCCGTCGCTCCTGCCGAAAGAAAAAGACCTCGGCACGGTGCGCCGTCTTCTGCTGCAAAATATCAATGCGGTGTTTCGGCTCATGCTGGACAGCGACGCGGCGGACGGGCTGCTTTCCCGGCTGGCCGCGTCTTTCCTCCAAACCCCGGAAAAAGAATTTGGTTCGATCCTCTCCACGGCACAACGCGAGACGGAGATTTTAGACAATCCCTTCATCGTTGCCAGTCTGGCGGCGTCGGGGTCAGGCCCGGAAATAGACTTTGCCGACTGGCATCGGGGCACGATGTCGGTTTTCCTGTGCCTGTCCGCGCCAAAATTTCCGGTCTTCAACCGCTGGCTGCGTCTGGTTCTGACCTCCGCCCTCGATGAGATGACGGACANCCTCAGTCCGCCNGATCTGCCCGTCTGTTTCATGCTGGACGAACTGGCGACGCTCGGCCACCTGCAAGCCATCGAAAACGCCGTGGGGCTGGCGGCNGGTTATGGGATTCAGCTCGTCACCGTCTTTCAGGACGTGGCCCANATGCGCGACCTTTACAAAGGCCGGTGGGCTTCTTTTGTCGGCAATGCAGGCGTGCGGGCTATTTTTGCCCTCGATGACTATGAAACCGCGCAGTATTGGTCACAATTCATGGGCGGGCGCTTGTTTGAAACGATCAATCAGCAGCAAGACGTTTACGGCCTCACCAAAGGACAATCGAAAGGCGAAGCCATGCGCCCTCTGCGTTCGCCAGAACAATTGATGATAGAGTTTGCAAAAGAAAAAATGCTCGTCCTACCGCAAGGTTCCCACCCCATTGTCTCTGAACGCGTGCCTTATTTTGGCGATTCAGCCCTTGCCGGTCTGTGGGACGATCCGCGTCAAAGCGGGGGTAAGCTGACGGCAGAGCGCCCAAAGCCTCACGCTTCCCCCGAACCGCCAAAACAAGCTGAAAAGACGAAAAAAGCGCCCATAACCCGCCCACACACAGTCATCCCCCTCTAAAGGGGCCTGTCATCGGGCAAAATCTGTGAAATAATGCGGCATGGATCAAGAGCTTGAACGCTTCAAAAAAGGGGTGAACCTGTCGGAATTCGCGGCGGCGCGAGGCTATGCCCTCGACCGGCGGGAAAGCTCGCACAATTCAGCCGTGATGCGTCACCCTGACGGCGATAAGATCGTGATCGCTCGGAACGAAAACGGCGACTGGATATATTTTTCCGTGCGCGACGGCGGCGACAACGGGACGGTGATCGATTTCATCCAAAAGCGAACCGGGGAAAACCTCGGCCAGGTCCGCAAAACGCTTCGAGCCTGGGACGGATCGGCGCGGTCTTCCGTGCCGGAAGTCGATTTTGTCCGAGACTTGTTCCCAATCACAAGGGACCGGGCGGCAGTCATGGCCGCCTGGGCACAGGCGCGCGCCTGCCTCTCCCTGCCCTACCTGACAAGCCGGGGCCTTGGTCCGGATGTCTTGGGCCTGCCACTCTTCGCGGGCTGTGTCCGCGTCGATGCGCGCAACAACGCCCTCTTCCCCCATTATGACCGGGAGGGCCTTTGCGGCTTCGAGGTCAAGAACTTGAATTTTACCGGCTTCGCCCCCGGCGGGGTCAAAGGTCTTTGGTACAGCCGGGCCAAGACCACGGACGCGCGGCTTGTCCTGACGGAGAGCGCCATTGACGCAATGTCTTTTCACGTCCTGCACGGGGACGTCTGGACCCGCTATATGAGCACAGGCGGCAGCCTGAACCCTCAGCAACCCGCTCTCCTCCGTGGGGCCATGGATAAGCTGGCTCCTTCCGGCGTGGTCCTCCTAGCCTTCGATCTGGATGAAGGCGGCGAGAAGCTGGCGGAAGAGGTCCGGGCTATCGCTCCGGCTGGCCGGGATGTCCGGCGCGTAGTCCCGGAAGCAGGGACGGGTAAGGACTGGAATGAGGCCTTAAAGGCCCATCTTGGGCTGTCATAGGGCAATAGGGAAAAGAAGATCGACGGCAGGGCCGTTTTCCGAGCCGTGGGGGCGTTTTGACCTTTTCCCCTCTCTCCCCTACCTTCAAACGCTTTTAGGCTATCTAGGGGCCACCTGAGTGGCCTTCAGAGGCATTTCTTTTCCCTATTGCCCGGTTCGACACTCAGCGCCGAAGGCGCTTTTTCAAAAAGTTGTGAGCGAAGCGAACGCCGATTTATTGGATTGGTCAGGGTCAGTTTTCAATATAGGTGTTTTAAATTTACAGGGAGTCTATAGGGTAATACAGGGGGCGGCATGGAAAGCTAGGCTGGCTCTGGCTTTGCGGGGAAGTCGTGGTTCCGTTTCAGCGCAGAATGGGTTCCGTTTCAGCGCAAATTAGGTTCCGTTTCAGCGCAAAATCGCCTTGCGCACGGTTCCGTTTCAGCGCAAATTCTTATCACTCGAATCGAGTTATCCACAGCCCGGCGAGGACTCCGTATGGACCGGAAAGACCTACAAGAAATCATTACCGAGACTCTGGCAATTGAAGCCGAGGAAGCCAAGAAAGCCGGAAAGCTCGGCTATATGGCGCGGGCGCTTATTCAGGCCACCCTGCCCCACAAAGCAGCCCCTTCAAATGAGTTTGTCCGTGACAACGGGCTGTTCTCGTTGACCATCATCGCGCCGAGCAAGGTCGGGCTGCCTTATGGCTCTATTCCGCGCCTATTGCTCTCCTGGATGACGACAGAGGCCGTTTATACACGCTGCCCGGTCCTTGAGCTTGGCCCCACCCTTTCGGCCTTCATGGCGGAGCTAGGGTTGTCGCGGCAAGGAGGAAAGCGCGGGGATATTACGCGCTTTAAAAAGCAAGCGGAAAGCCTCTTCTGCTCAACGATCCATTGCCATTATGCCAGCGAGGACCGGACCGATTTAAAAAATCTTATGATCGCCGACGAAGCTCGCCTCTGGTGGAATCCAAAATCGCCGGATCAATTGCCGCTTTGGAAATCGACGGTCACGCTTACGGACAAGTTTTTCAAGGAAATCATCGAACGGCCCGTTCCGGTCGATATGGATGCTCTCAAGGCCCTTAAACGATCTCCTATGGCCCTTGATATCTATTTTTGGCTTACCTACCGAATGTCCTATCTCAGCAAGGATACGGTCATTCCGTGGCCCCTCCTACAAAGGCAATTCGGAGCGGATTACGCCCAAGACATACAAGGGCAAAGAAACTTCAAGAAAAAATTTCTTGCGCGGCTTAGATCGGTTAAGGCCCTTTACGAGCAAGCTAGAGTTGCGCCTATGGAACTAGGCCTTCTCTTAAAGCCCAGTTCTCCGCACGTTGCAAAGCGTCCTGTTCCTATGCTCGAAGGGGTTCGGCGAGAAATCGAAACATCTAGCATTATGGAAGACCCTATCCGCCTATTGGCGGAGACGACCATTCACCTACAAACAGAAACTTTTGCAAAAGCCAAGCGAGCCGCGCCGGGCCTCGATGTCTATTCCCTTGAACAGGATTGGCGGGAGTGGATCGCCAAGACAGGCAAGCGCCCGGATAACCCGGACGCCGCCTTTATCGGCTTCTGTAAACGCAAGGCGAAGCAGCACGGCAGCTATTAAATTACCGCAAATGATGTTTTAAGTTTTTACGGCTATCTGCAATTACGGAAAAGCTAAGCCTCCGCAGGGAAATGCTTTTCCAAAAGCGCCCGCAATTCATCCGTCATCTTGACCCCCTTAACCGCGCATTGGCTTTTAATGCGCCGGTGCAGAGATTCCGAAATATCGAATGTCAGCCGCTTCATTTCCTCAGCCTTAGCCGGGGCCTCGATCTTGCGGCTTTCAACCCAATCATCCGGGGTAATGGGCTTCGTCGCAGGCTTGCCGCCGAAAGTGACCTTCTTGCTCATGCTCATAGCTCCAAAAGTTCTTTTGCGAGGGAAAGGACTTCCTGACTGGCCGGGCCGTTTGGGTCTGTATGAAGGACGGTGAGGCCTTGGGCGGCGCATTCGGCAAAAGCCACGCGCTGCCCGATGGATGTCTTGAGAACAGGGATAGGGTAGGAGGAAAGGGCCTCCACCACGTCGCGCCCGATAGCCGTATTTACGATTTTGCGGTTAATTACAAAAGCGCTTTTAATGTTTTCCTTAAATGCGCTCGCCTCCCGCAGAAGGTCCACAATTTCTTTCGCCGCCCAAACGTCGAAAGGGGAGGGCTGCACGGGGATCAAAACCATGTCGCTTGCCATGATGGCAGCGCGGGCGAGCTCGTTGACCCGTGGGGGGCCGTCGATCAAAACGAAATCATGGTTCTTGGCAATGGCGGGCAATTCCCGGTGCAAGGTCGGCTTGGGCAACCCAATCACCGGGAAGCGTGGATCGTCCGGCCTATTGGCCGCCCAATCAAGGGCGCTCCCTTGAGGATCGGCGTCCACAAGCAAAACACTCTTGTCGAGGCGGGAAAGCACTTCGGCCAGATGGACGGCCAGGGTGGTTTTGCCGACCCCGCCTTTTTGGTTCAAAAGGGCGATTATCATTATTTCCGCCTTTCAGTATTTACGATTCGCCGTAAATACGAATAGCCTTAAAAGCGGAAACAAATAATGTCAATGCACTATCGTAAAGGGTTCACTCGTCCTCATCAAAAAGGGCGTCCAAATCACGGAAGCCGTGAAGAACGCGGACGACCTCGATTCCCTCCGCAAATGGTCGGTAAAAAATGATGTACCGCCCGACCGGGAAGCTTCGGATATCTTTTTCCAGTTCATCACGGGCACGTCCGATCCCTGGGTGCTCTGCCAGAGCCAAAAATTTTTCGTGGATCTTGGCAACGAAGGCGTCCGCCCGCGCTTCGCTGTCCTCCGCTATATAGTCCCAAATCTCGATCAGATCTGATTTAGCACGCGGGCTTTTGAATATCTGAGCCATTTACGCCTCAGGCTCAACGGTTAAGCGGGCAGCACGACGCGCGCGCCCCTCTCTTTTGATCTCATCCGGGTCCCACGAGGTAGACGTACCGCTGGCAAGCCCCTCGCGGATATCTTGGCGGAGTTGTTCGAGCTTAACCGCACGCAAACGGTCTTGCGCCTCCATGAGGCGAAGGGCCTCCCGCACGACCTCGCTGGCAGAATTGTAGAGCCCGGATGAGACTTTCTGCTTAACCAGAGATTCAAGCTGGGGGGTAAGATTGACGTTCATAGGCATGGCAACCTCCATTCATTACAAATAATTATAAGTCAATTGTCAATCTTTGTCAATCTTTGACATCCCGCCGTATTTGCGGATAAGCACAAATACTGTGCGCCTCTCACTCACAAAAATGAGCCCGCATCCGACGTTATCTTCGCGCGCGACCATCTAAAAGGGCAAGTCGTCCGTGTCTGCCTGTGACACAGCGGCTGGAAGTGCCCCGGCGGGCAACGGAAGGCTCGTGACGACAAATAAATTCAAGATATCGTCACGATCCATAAAAATAATCTGCCGTCGCAAAGACGCGTCAAGCTTGTTGCCGAGCCAGTTCCTCGCCGCCTTGGTGATTTCTCCGCCCGCCACGATGAAGGCGTGATCTACAAGGACACTCCTGCCGATCTCTGGATCGAAGATTTCATGCCCAAGCATCATCAAAGCCTGATTATGGATTTCGGCAATGTTAGCGGTGTCCGCTTTACTCATCCCGGCTGCATCAAGTTTCCCCTTCTTTACTTGCAAACCAAAATAAAGAATATGCTGCGTCGGAAGAGTGTAACGCATCCAAATATCTTTTCCATATTCCAGAGCTTTATCTCTATGTCCGGCGACGGAAACACGATGAAAGCCGAGCTGACGAAAGAGTGGCAATAAAATCTCTTGGATCAAGTCATCTTCGGACGCTCCGGCGAGGTATGTGGAAAGCTGCTCTCTTTTTTTGAGCTCGGCGATGGAAAAAGGGCGATGCGGATTCGGGGCTGGTTTTGCCACTTGGTTCGTCGCAACGTGGCGCAAATAGCATAGTCCATCATCAGCATAGAAAGCCTCAAACCCTTCACGAACAAGTGCAGCGTTCAAAACAGCTAAAGCGCCTTCCCGGTTCTGTGCTTCATTGGTCGCGTCCCCCTTGTCCATTAGCATCTTGATCGCGAGCAAGAATGACTCCGGTGGAGTGTTTGCATCTGGCCATGGTTCAGCCAAAATCTTTTGAAGCACATCGGCAACCCATGCGCTTCGAGTCGATCCATCATGCCTATAATCAGTCTCGCAGTCCTGAAAAAATTCCGTCAAAAAACTGCTGCTGCGATACCGAAAATAATTTACCTCTCCACCCCCATTTCCACAAATCATGTCCGCTATCTGAGAAAGTGTTCGGTGCTTAAAAGACATGACAATTCTCCCTCAATGCTCAAGCGACTTTTTCCCGTAGAACTATCTTCCAGGCTCTAACTCGCCCTAAAAAATTGCAAGCGTTTACCCGGAAGAAGGGCAGGGGCTACCTCCAAAGCCTTTCAAACCGTGCCGGGTTGGCCGCCGTGTACCTGACGGTATGCTGAATGTTTCTGTGCCCAAGGTAGTCTTGGATCAACCGCGTGTCTGCCCCTTGGTCGGCCAGGGCAAAGCCGCAGGCGTGGCGAAGCATGTGCGGATGAACGGCCAGGGGAAGCCCTGCCACTTCGCCGTATTTACGGATAAGAACAAATACTGTTTTGCGGCTCAAAGGCCCGCGCCGCTCACTCACAAAAAATGAGTCCGTGTCCGGCTTCATCTTGGTCCGGACAGCCAGCCATGCCTTGATGGCCCGCAGCTCCTCCCCGCGCAAGGGCTGGGTGGTCGAGAGGCCCCCCTTGAGGCGGATGACGTGAAGGATGCGGCTTTCGGTGTCCACCTGGGAGAGAACCAGGCCACAAGCCTCGGAGACGCGCAACCCATGGCGGAACATGAGGAGCAGCAAGCATCGGTCGCGGGCCTCGTTTCGCGCACCCTTGGTGGCGGCAAGGAGCTTTTCGACCTCGTGGCCGGTGAGGTGTTTTCGTTCTTCCATCATTTTGTCTAATGTTGGGGTTTGAGAAAGACCGGAAACTCCAAGGATTCCGGCCCGTGCCTTTTGAGATATTAGACAAAATAAGACATTTTGTCTAGTCAATAGCTCCCCACCGGACTTGAATTTTCTTCTTCGTCTCAAGAAAATACTCTTTTAATCATTGCATGATAAGGGCGCTATGTTATGTTATAGAAACCTAGTGTCTCATTTACACCTTCATTACCATGATGGAAGTCATCCGGATGACGAAGCAATATACGCTACTCTGTCTCGTCTTTCTTTTTTATTCGCTCTCAACTCCATCGTTTGCGTCGAATACAACTGTTTATCCTCCGTCAAATGAAGCAGCTGGTGGCGGACTTTTGTATTTTCCTGCTGGGGGAGACTCTTCGCTATTTGCCGCCCCTGTCATCTCCGATGACCTGACTGCCGCCGTTAAGGCTCAGACAGAAGTGCTTAAGGAAATAAAAGATGCTATTTCTAAATCGTCTGGAGGGGTTCAATGTGAAACGTTATCCGGAGGTCAGGGGGCACTCACAATCTGCATAAACACATTAACAGGAAAAATCTACTCGTTAGATGGTGCCCGTTGGGTCTGCTATTCTGTCGCAGGTTGGAGCCCTTGATCATTTGACGAATATATTTCCATGACTAGGCTCAGGATTCCTCGTTCCGTTTTGTTTCTCTGCTCTTTCTCTGAAAGATGCTCCATGATAAAAAAGCTCTTTCCCTTCATCTATCTCGTTTGCCAACTTTTTACTACACCCGCTTTTGCAGAAAATGCCTTTCTCATAACGGGCGATGATAATACTGGAACAGTTCCATTTATCAACGCAGGCCGCTCCAGCGGCACAACGGCTGCAACCGCCCTTGGCTTTCAGGTCAACGAAAAGGAATATATGCGCATCACGGCAACGGGTAGCGTGGGGATCGGGACGACGACGCCAGCAGCAAAGATGGATGTCAATGGAGGAATTCATCCGGGGGCAGCGACGACAGGAGCTTCTTGCTCCGACACGGCAGAGGGGTCATTCGCCTATGACATGTCCGTGCATACACCCGTTTATTGCAACAGCTCAAGAGTTTGGGCTTCCATGGGGAGTGGGGATATAACGAGCATAACACCTCATGACGTCAAATCCACTCGGACAAGTAACACCTCTTATCATAACACGACAGGAGGTCTAATGTTTGTAAGTGTATCCATACAATCATCAAACAATGTAGTTAATTTTAGCGCCCTTGTAGGACCGACAAATAACCCAAACCCAAATATAGTAGTTTCTCAGTATTATAGTAGTACTAGCAATATAGGTGTTGGAACTACACTCTTCCTTGTACCCAGAGATTACTATTATTATATTTCAACAACAGGAACAATCAATTATTGGGTTGAATATTATTGATAATCAAACAAATCATAACACAGGGCTTATTTATAAAAATACTGCAATATCAATTTGTTATTGTATATTTTACAGCAGGTGGGCGTGGCACATAAAACATTTTTCAGGTTCCCTTTTTCTGCTCCGGCGAAGAGCCTTACGATGGTTCGAGGCCTTGGAGGATGACGGGTTTTGCTTTGCGGCCATGCGGTTTGAGCGCCGTCGCTTTTTGTCTTTCTGCCCAAAGCCCGGTCTTGTAAGCGACCGCCGCCGCGAGCTGAGCTGTAGGGTGTGCCCTTCAACGACCCATCAGAAGTTACGGACAGCTGTTCAGAAAGTAATCGTACCAACCATGCCGGATGGTTATTCAAATTTAATTCAAAAAACCTTGCTTTTCTTATTTTTTTATGATAGACATTAAGTATGTCAGGAGGTTAAATGCTTGAGACTGTTTTAAACAGTCTCAAGCATTTAACCTCCTGACATACTTAAATTTTTTTAAAACATATTTTTCGTTTTAATTCAATATGTTGAATAGTATTTGACAAGGCCGCCACCAAATCCTTATCTACTCTCACGGCTCCCAAGGAAAAGTACATTTGTGCTATTCATAAGTATTATTTATTATTAGTATTTTATCCAAAATACTAATTAAATAATTAATTTATGATGAGCTATAAAAAACCGGGCCACAGAGCTGCCACTCCGTAGCCCGGCAAGCACAATTAGCCGAGACGTTACGTGCTTTCTCCCCTCCCTTGGGAACCGGAAACTACCACGCCTTTATGCGCGGCTGTTACAGGTTATTAAGGATGTGGCGGATGGCTTCTTCGAGAAGCGACACGACGGCCTGGACAAGAGCGTCGACAGCAATTCCTCGAAGCAGCGCATCCAGAACGAGAAGCAGCTTTAAGAGCATACCCCCTCCTTCCGCGCTCAGCTCGGCTACCGGGAGGGTTCCTCCGCCACAACGGGTAGGCGTAATATTTTTTTTTGCCTACTGCAAGGACCTCCCGGAAGGTATTTCCTACGACACGTTTGTTGATATATTCTAGACTGTTCCGCCACAAATAGCTTCTTCAACACTAAAAAAATCGCCCAAATATGGCGCAACCGCATCCATGCGCACCCTTGTCATAAGCTCCCAGCCTCGGAGGGCGCGCGCGGGATTGGCGGTCATGGGGCCGCTTGTCTTGCAATCGTCGCACATAACCTGATACTGCGCCGCGAGAATATCCCCATGCTGATTGCAAGGGCCGTGCAGATACATCGTGTTTCTGTGCGAGCAGCAACACGGGCACGGAATGGCAGAAGCAACGGGAAAGCGGTGCGGCAGTCGATTCACGCGATAAGCCTACGAACAGGAGTTGCCGAAATCGTTTGTTCAGGCAAACAATCCCACGCAAAAAACAAAGCCGCAAGCCTTAAAAAGCGCAAGACCTCGCCTTGCGCCGCTTGCTCTTCCGTCATGCGGAAAGAAAGCCGCTCAAGCTCTTCATATCTCCCTATCTGCTTTGCCCCTCTCTTGTGGCTCCCGCTCTGGCCCAAGCGGAAGCCCGTCATCGTTCCCGCTGCCTCTCCCGTCCACCTTCGTCCTCGTCACGCCCGCGCCCTGTGCTGGGCCTGGATTCAAGCCTTTCCCGCAAGGCGTCCCTCTCCGATCGCGCCCGCTGATAGTCCGTCTGTTCGGTCCGAGCCTTCTTCTCCTCGCGCTTCTGCCCGGCCACGTCGCCCCGTAGCTCCCTGAACTCATCCCAAAAGGTGCGGCGCTTGTCTTCGGCTGTCTGGCCGGTTTGGGTCTTGGCCCGCTCTTCCTCCTCTTGTTGCTGCCGCTGGCGCTCACGCTTGGCCTGCTCCTGGATGAGGTGCGCGTCTTTCAAGTGCCGCATGGCGTCATGCTGCATCGGAACCAGGCCCGCCCTGTCGTAAAGCGTCGCAGCCATGTGGGCCGCTCGCTCCCGCTCGATCTCTTCTCGCGCGGCCTTGAGCTGCTCCCGTTGCTGGTTCCGCTCCTCGATCCTGCGGTTAATATCCCCGCGCTCGGTCTGTTCTCCCTCTCTCTCGGCCTGCATAGCGGAGGGGCCAAGATGGACCGTCGCTTCCTTGTCGCTCCCCTGCTCCTCAAGGGTCCGGTGATCTATGCGGGCTTCGTGGCCATAGCGTTCAAGATAGCGGTTGGCCGTCCGCGCCCAATTCTCCCGCCACGTTTCCAACTGCGCCGTGCTGTTCCATTCCCGGACCTTCGGCCCGAAGCCTTCCGGACCGATTTCGCGGAGGGTCAAAAGGATGTGGGCGTGATCGTTCCGTTGGTCCCCCTCCTTGCTCGGCGCATGAATGGCAACATCTGCCACCATGCCCTTACGGATGAAGTTTTCCCGGACGTAATCCGTTACCAACTGGCGTTGCTGCTCGCTGGTCAGTTCATGAGGAAGAGCAATTTCCACCTCGCGGGCAAGCTGAGCGTCTTTCCGCTTTTCAAAGCGTTCGATCTCTGACCAAAGCTCTCCACGATCCCGCGCCCATTCCGGCGCGTCCTTTGGGGCGAAGATACCTTCAAAGACCACCCCGCCCCGGCGGGTATAGTCGTGTTTTTCTCCCGTTCCCTCGTTTGTAAGCGCCTGCCGTGAATTATAGGCCGCCTTGGCGACGGCACTTTGCCCCCG
>JGI20225J20221_1002715_pt1 | contig 12322 bp, 6 predicted proteins | sample BioMet4_FD_20221 | JGI IMG/M metagenome (IMG submission 20221) | reverse complement strand
GATAAGGAACACGAACATTACCTAATGATAACCACCACCGTAAATTCGAAGCGCGAGTTTGAAGACTTGGTCAACATGCTTACTTTTTCAACCGAGTATTTCGCCAACACAACCCATTCACTACGGAGAGCACATCACCTATTGAACCTAGACCGTGTCTACGGACTTAATGCTCGTCCCCCACTTTCGAGCGGTGGCCCCCCAAGACCCCTTTGAATACCAAATGTCTTAGCTCTAACGACGGCCAGAGGTTTACCTAAATTTCCTCTTATATCGACGTCAAAACCCGCACCGCGCTGGGATTATTTTAATGACTAAAAAACCTCTTAGCCGTCCTCGAATAAAGACAATCATACAATACACGAACGAGGTAACCGATTTCCGTAACATAAGTCCGCTCGATAAAGTGTTTTCACCACCAAGAATAACCAGGTTGTGCGGGCTGTTGTGAAGGGGCCACTTTTATACTTTTGACAAGTTGTTCGTTCTTCGGACTCCACCTGAATAAAAAACCCAGGTCTTTTCCGCGTCCCGGCGGAAGTTGATATGGCTGGGAATGCCTTCTAACAAGCCGACTTGGTTGACAGGAAGTCCAAAAACCTAACGGACCACAACCGGTCTAACCATCTACCAAAGACGATTAAGGGCTGGCTCTCACTAGCTCCGGACTACTCCCAGTACATACTACTCTCCGTCCTTTTAAGGAATACGATCATCTGCTGATTTTGCAGGAGTCCACACATTCAGATACAAACAATCTTCACTTTTTCCCGATGGAGGATTTCCATATTGCATTGGAGCTGGAGCAAACTGTATAGTTTGTTTTACTTCTTCCCACTTAGCTGCTGGTTGTGGTGTTCGCCAACGCAAATCTCCTACGGGTGGAGCTGCAAACGGGACACCTTTATAAACAGTCAATGAATCTTCATAAATTCCTTGAATTAATCCTTCTCTTACTTTTATCGGTGCTGGTTGCTTAGCAAAGAGAACTCCTGAGAAAGAAAAGAGTAATACTAAAACGATTAAAGTTGTTTTTTTCATATAAATACTTTTTAATAAAGTTGTAACAAGACTATAGAGGTTAATAATCAAAGTTATTTTAAACAAAAACACAAATCAGACTTAAGAATTGCACCTATAAATCATTTTACTAAAGTGCTTCTATTTTAATAAACTATCTATCACTAGGCAACAGTTTTTATTTACCCTTGTGAATATCATTTTTCATTTCATAATCATCTAAATCTGTAAGCTACAATGCTTATTTTAGAAATCTCCACCAATCAAAATTGAATAGATTGCCATTACCACCCTTAAAGACAAAGAATACATCATGGATTCCTTTTATTTTATTCACTTTGCACGAGATAGTCTTCCAGTTTAGCACACCTTCTGTATTCTTCACTTCTAAAACGCCTAACAAGCGGCCATCTATGCTGCCAACATGAATTTCAATTTTCCCTCCCAACGAATTAGTAGCAACACTTGCTTCAAATATCTTTGCTCCTGTGACAAAATCAACACTGCGCACTTTTATATAGTCGCCATCATTGATATCAGATACATAAACGCCATTTTTTGAATCTTTCGTTGTCTCAACTCCTTCTTCCCATGCAATAGTTTCGGCTTCAATTCTCTTAAATGGATTTAAATTGGATACACTTTCTATAACGCCTTTTTTTGTAGGAATTATCAATGGAATTGTACCATCTGTTTTGAAGTTAAACGGTTCAATGCAGACAGAACGTTTAAAGCCGCCGCCTCCTTTTAGCGCTCCGTTATGATAAAAGAGATATGATTTCCCTTTAAAATTAATATATCCAGGATGGTTGGTAAATGCTCCACCTTCTTTAATTACTTGCATAATTGTATCACCATAAACCCAAGGTCCGGTTGGGCTAGTACTTGTAGAATAAGCTAAATGTTCTGGTACTCCTCCTGCCGGATAAAGAAGGTAATATTTACTATTACGTTTGAAAAGCCAAGGCCCCTCCTCATAAGTGGTAGCTCTTTTCTCTGTAGCATTCTTCGTTTCTTTAATTTTTGAAGCAAACCAATCCTTTTTATCTGAAGGAATGAAGTTTATGCCAGCATTCAGATCATACGAAATCATATTACTGTTGAGTTTTGCATACCACAATTCCTTGTCACCCCAAGTCAGATAAGATTGTTTATCATTATCAACAATTACAGTAGGATTAATATTACCTTGACCACAATTTTCTGTAATCAACGGTTTTCCCAATAAATCAGCAAAAGGTCCGATAGCCTTATCTCCCACTGCTACACCGATAACCTTTTTGTTGGTACTCTTATCTATAGCACTAACATACCAGTAATATTTATTATCAACACCTTTTATGCTATGTGAAGTTAATCCATCAATATATTTAGCCCACGAAAATGTTTTATGTGCATTAATAATTCTTAGTTTAAATCCTTCTTCAGTGAGAGGAACCTTTACTACTCCAACCTTTTGATCATACGATATCATATCTTTATTTAGTTTGACATAATAAAGATGTGGATTTCCCCAATATAAGATAAGCCTGACCAGCATCATCTATAAACAACAGTTAAGGATCAAATATATTCCATCAACCTAGAAAGCAAAAGCGGATCCGAGAGCTAATCCCGGAGAAAAGGGCCCCGGTCGGACTATCGGGCATAGCCGCAACACCAATAGCATTTCCTCCATTTTTCTGATTAACAGGAACATAAAAATAGTATTTACCATTTCTATAGATACATTGGCCAGCCCATGCATCCCCTCTTGACCAACTAAAACCATTATAAGAAAATACAGCTCCATGATCAGTCCAATTCACCATGTCTTTGGAAGAATAGCATCTCCAGTCATTCATTGTAAAAAAATTGTTTATTGTTTTATCCTCATCATGCGTAGTATAAAGATATACGGTGCCATCATGAACCATTGGAGCCGGATCAGCTACAAAATTTGTTTGAATAACAGGGTTCTGAGACATACTGGTAATTGGTACTACTATTGCTAACAGAGTTAAAACAATTACAACCACATTTTCATATTTTAAAGTCTTCATCTTATCGTGATTTACAATACTTCTTTAAGATTAAAAAGATACAGGCAACTAATTTAAGAGATACTAAAATATTATTTTAAAAAATTATTTCCAGTATTTTTTTGTCTAGAACAAATCTTTAAAATGTTGAGCAATAATAAAGATTGGAGTGAGAACTCACTCCAATCTTCGATCACACTAATCTAACCAACAATCACTAATCAAATTTTTACATCAAAAAACTTTATTATGTACTCTCAAATATTCAAAAAGCTTACTATTAATAGAAGAAATAAGGTCACCAAATTTAAAACGGCTTTTCCTTTCTTCTATGCAAAAGTATGTTCAGACANATCTTTNNACTTTGGAATTAAGATATTTAGTTTTCAATTCCAGATATATTGTGATATTATTCCTTATTACAATATATCTTTTATCAAAATTGCATATACAAAAAATCTAATACTATATTTGAGTGGGTGATTTTCCAAAATGTTTTTTAAATACTGTACTAAAATATCCAAGAGAAGAAAAACCACAATATTCACTCACCTCTGTAACAGTATACTTATGACTTTGTAGTAATTCCAATGCATAATCAAGTCGNACCATTTTAATAAAATCTGTTGGTGATTGATTTGTCAAAGACTTCACCTTCTTATAAAGCAATGATGAACTTATGTTCATTGAAAAAGCAAAATCTTCTTTTCCAAATTCAGTATTTGCAATGTTAGTCCGAACAACTTCCAGCATTTTCTTCACAAACTTATCATTAAATTCATTTACCAAAATTTGTTCTTCACCATTATCAGACCCTTTTATTAACTTAAGAGCCTTTTCCTTAACGATTTCCCTATTCCTTATTATNGATTTTATTCTTTGNGAAAGAAGAATCATATCAAAAGGCTTAGTTAGATAATCATCAGCCCCTAATCCTAATCCATGAATTTGATCAGCTTCTCCGGATAGAGCTGTAAGCAATATTATTGGAATATGAGAAGTTTCATAAGTTGATTTCATCAACCGACATAATTCAAATCCATCCATATTAGGCATCATTACATCTGAAACGACCAAATCAGGCATCTGTTTTTGAATGATATCCCAAGCTACAACACCATCTTCTGCTAATAATATTTCAAAGTCAGCTTTAAGAGGATATTGCATAAAATTTCTAAGATCATCATTGTCTTCAACAATTAGAATATGCATTTTTAATTTCGATGGTTCTTCTGATTCTAAGAATAATTGCGAATCAGCATCATTTAAATCAAAAGATACAGGTTCTTCTATCTTAGTATTTGTTTTATCACTCTCATCAATAAAATCTTTAAAAGGTATAACCATTCTAAAAGTTGAACCAATATTCTCTTCACTTATGCAGCTAATTGTGCCATCATGCATTTCTACATATTTTTTNACNAACANAAGNCCNATACCAGANCCNACAATCTTTGAATTTATAGCATTTTCACCACGATAAAATTCTCGGAAGAGCTGATTTTGAGCTTTCTTNCTAATNCCAATACCACTATCTTTTACTTCCATGCTCCATTTGTCGGGTTCACATTCCACAGATATCAGTACTTCACTATCCGGATGTGAATATTTAATAGCATTAGAAATAAGATTATCAANAACTTTCTCTATCATCAATTCATCTACTGCTGTTTGATAACATTCATGTTGCGAAATAAACTGTAATCTTACATTTTGTTTTTTTGCAAATGATTCAAACATCAACCGACGGTGCTCAATCATCTCCACAATATTTACCTGAGCAAGAACCAGCTTTTCTTTTCTGATATCAACTTTCTGAAAATCCATTAATTGAGTTACAACAGCAGAAAGTCGTCTTGCTTGTTCTGTTGCCAACGAAAGATAATATTTACCAGTATCAGACATGTTATGTTCATTCGCTAATTCCTCCATAGGAGCCTTTATTAGTGTAAGAGATGTTCTGATATCATGAGTGGTATTAGTAAAAAAGCGAATTTTCTCTTCGTTATGTTGNTGTTTGAACCGCTCAATATAATATTTTAATGATATATAAATAACGCCAACTATTAGTACTAACAGAAAAAGTTGAAACCACCAGGTCTTCCAAAAAGGTGGAACAACAGTTATACTTAATGATCGCTCAACAATAACATGTGAAAGAGAACAATCATATAATCTTATTTTCAAGACATAAGTACCATTTGGTATATTCGAATAATGTATAAAGTGATTTTCGGAAGGTTGGCTCCAGGCATTATCAAAACCCTCTAACATCCAGGAAAATTTAGCGCCGGAAACACTTCCTATAGATAAAAGTTCTAATTGCAAGGTATTTTGATCGTAGTTCAATGATACTTCTTCCAAGCTATCTAATGGAGTATTCAGACTGTTACGGATAGATCGGCCTGCTATGGTTAAATTCTGAAAAAAAATATTTCCATTTGATTGACTCTTCGATAATGATTGGGGAGAAAAACAAACAGCACCATTGCTCGTTCCCCAAATTAATTGTCCATTATTTAGTCTGCAACGTGAGCTCCTGTTAAACGACACCCGAGATAAGGGATACACAGTATTATAAGTAAGCACCTCCATATTCTTTGGATTCAACCTGCATAAGCCACATTCTGTGCCCACCCATAAATATCCGCCAGCATACATTATGCTATTTACAAAATTAGACGGCAATCCAGATACCGTTGTTATCTTTTGAGTTTTATGCGTTCTATAATTATATCTTATCAAACCTTCTCCACTTGTGCAAATCCATATTTCATCTTTTATAACTACCATGTCGTGAACTAAGTATCCTTCTTGCAACGCATTTATTTTTCCTGTTTTTTTATCCAGAATACATAATCCATATGTGCAAGCCAAAAGAATTTTGTTTGGAGCTAATTCCGCAAAAGTATTAATAGGCTGCGTTGGGTAATTTCGAAACTTATTTTCTTTTGAAAGATAACAAATCAGTTTTCCCGGCACCCCTCCTATCCAAAGATCTCCATTACTATCTTTAAAAATATCAAGGACAAAGTTATTCTCTAAAGAAAATCCTTTACTTCCATTCGAATAATGGGCTAATTCACGACCAGTACGTTCGTCAAGGACATAGATACCAGAAGAATAAGTTCCCGCCCATATTCGTCCTTTATCATCTTCGCATAATGATATAAAGACAGGAGCCTGATTATGTTCATTTTGATAAAATGTTTTCCAATTTCCCGTTCCGGCTTCTTTACAGCTAATACCATTATCTGTAGCCATCCATATATTACCTCTCTTGTCCTGAATAATCTTGTTAACATTATTATTGACTAAAGAATTGGCATTATTCACAGTATGAGTAAATTGATTTACCTGAGCAGATGTTTTATCAAAGAAAGAGACTCCGCCGCCATAAGTACAAATCCAAATACGCTTATTTTGGTCATTAAAGATGTCATAAACGCCATTCCCTGGAAGTGATGACGGATCATTAACATCCTCTTTATATACATTTAGTACCTTTGTTCCTTGCTTATTCACCTCCCAAATACCTTGTCCATCAATACCCGCTAGAATTGTAGAATCAGAATTTGCTTCAATTACCAAGATAGGTTGTTTAGGAAAGCCATTTATTTTCACTGGACACAAAGCATGCCTACTTAAATCATAATAGAACAAGCCATTCCAGGATGTTCCAATCCAAAGCCTCTTCATTTTTTTATCATAAAAAAATTTAGAAACACGCAAATCGGCTTTTGGAGTATTTTTATAAAGCCTTGTTCCTTTCATTGTTTGTTTATTAAATAGCCATATTCCAGTTGGCTTGGCCAGAAAAAATCGATCAGAGTCATACCAGGTTAAACAATAAACTTCTTCAGAATCTTGAATATGTGTAAGAGCCCCATTATAATATCTTAATAAACCTGATGAAGAAGCAGCCCAGTAACAGTTAGCATTATCTACAAGTACACCACCAGTCACTAAATGTGTATTATTCATAGACTTGCCCATATTAATTAATAATTCAAATTGGTCTTTAATAGCATTGTAACGGAATAACTGACCATTATTTGAAAAAGCGAATAAGTCTGAATTTGCATACACAAGTTTCACAGATATAATATCTGTATTTTCAAATGGAAGTTGATAAATGCGATAATCATCTCCGGCAAGCCTTAAAATTCCCAATTTAGTGGAAGCCCAAATAAATCCCTTTTTATCTTTACAAATAGACGTTGCCATTCGCATTGAAATTCCATACAAAGAGTTTATATCGTAAAACTTCACATTTGAAGAATGCAATGAGAATAGAGATAGCAAGAAAGTTAAAAGGAGTAGTTTAGTTCTCATTTTGAATTTAAGTTTTTCATATATATATCACCCTTCAATTATTGAGTCTGTATTTGGTTAACAAAAAATGCTGAAACAAAAAAATACATTAAAGCACTATTTCGCATATGCATCATACAAATATACTCACAATTTGTATCTAATAACAGAATAAAAAAACACATCCTTTTGCATACATTACAATCCCCCACATTAATGTTACATAATCTTTTGATCATGTAACATCACATTTTATATTTGACAATACTTGCCCTATTTTAGCTATAAATAACTAATTTTGCAGTATAACATTAATCATATATTTATGAGAGCCACACAAATTTCAATTTTTATATTATTCTGTTTTTCTATCTGTGGGTTTGCTCAATCCGGGAAATTATTTACTGTTGACAAGGAATTATCCAGCAGCATGGTAAATAAGGTTACTCAAGACTCGAAAGGAAATATCTGGATTGCTACAGAAGACGGTCTTAATTATTACGATGGAGCTAAATTTCTAACTTTTAAACATAAAAAAGAAGACAAATCAAGCATCAAAAGCAATTATGTACTATCTGTTTTTAATGATAGCCAAAACAATCTTTTTATTGGATATGTAAATGGTTTGCAACAATATGATTATGCTTCGGGAAAGTTCACAGATATACCCTTACTATCAGCCCAAAATAACAAACCTTTAGATGCACATATCCATATTATTTATGAAAGAAAAAATGGAGACATATTAATTGGAACAGCAGGTCATGGTATGTTTTTACTAAAAAGAAACAGTAAACAAGCCAAGCAGGTTGTACTTCGTTCAATACCCAGTTTTTTTATTACTACTATTCAGGAAGATAATAAAGGCAATCTTTGGATTGGAACTGAAGGTAAAGGAGTATTCTGCATAACTTCAGGCAAGAAACAAGAAACCAGACAATATCTAAATGGACCAGAAATGGTTAATCTTGACATCTCATGTATGTGTTTTGGTCCCGATAATAAAATATATGTTGGAAGTTTAAATAAAGGATTGTTTTCATATAACGCATTGACTAATTCTTTCGATGTTGTTTCTTACCCAACCAAGCTTCCAATAAAAACCCTTTATGTAAATAAGCAACGTCAAATCATGGTTGGAACAGATGGAAAAGGCTTAAAAATCTATGACCCGATTTACAAGACATTTGTAGAAAACAAATATAACATTCCGACATTCGACTTTACAAAATCTAAAATTCACTCTATTATTGAAGATAAAGCAGGAGATCTCTGGTTAGGCATTTTTCAGAAAGGTGTAATGCTATTGCCAGCCAATCGGAGTAATTTTAAATATATTGGTCATAAATCTATTTTAAAAAACAATATTGGCTCTAATTGTATTATGTCGGTATGCAAAGACCATAAAGGAGTTTTATGGATTGGAACAGATAACGATGGTATATACAGTGTGGCTCCAAATGGAGAAGTTAAATCACATTTTAGTCAGGAAAATGGTTCAAATGTACCTTCTACAATCATAAGTCTTTTTGAAGATTCAGATCAAAATCTATGGGTAGGTTCCTTTTTCCAAGGTTTAGCTAAATTAAACAAAGAAACCGGTCATTGCGAATATATACAAAAAATGAATACCGATTGTGTATTTAGTATTGTAGAAGACAAAAATAAAAATTTGTGGATTGGCACAATGGGTTCCGGAGTATATTCCATGAATATAAAAAATAATCAGATAGTGCACTATCCTTCTGTACAAGGATATAATAAAAAGCGAAATACGTTACATAATCGCTGGGTTACAGCTATGCTACTGACTCACAATAACAAATTATATATCGGAACGTTTGATGGAATGGGATGTCTGGATTTAAAAACTAAGAATTTTATATCAACATATAATACAAATAAACTTTTGAGCGGATATATAATCTACACGATATTTGAAGATACAAAAGGATATATCTGGATTGGAACCTCAGAAGGTATATTATGCCTCAATCCTCATAATCAACAGATAACATCATTCGATATGAAAAACGGATTGCCGAGTAATGTTATTTGTGGCATTTGCGGAGACAAACAAGGAAATCTTTGGATTAGTACAAGTTATGGTATATCTAAATATAATCCAACAAAAAAAACATTCACTAATTACTACGCAGACGATGGACTACAAGGTAATGAATTCAGCAAGAATGCTTTATTCAGAGATAAAAGCGGTGAAATTATTTTTGGTGGTGTTAATGGAGTTACATCATTTTTCCCTGAAAAAATAACTAATCCAGCCAAGAAACTTGATATACGTATAACTGGATTCTATATTCATGATCTGGCTATCAATAAAGGAGATAAATCTGGTTCACGCAGCGTTATTGATACAGCTGTTTCTGAAGCTAAAGACTTCCATCTTGCAGCAAGCGATAACTCTTTCCGCGTCGAATTTTCAGCAATGGAGTTTTGTAATCCGGAACGAATTACTTTTATGTATGCCTTAAACAATGATAATTGGAACACACTTCAGCCAGGAGAAAATCATATTTCATTCAACAATTTAGCTCCCGGAAAATATCATTTTAAAGTAAAAGCTAAGTATTACGAAACTTATTCTGACATAAAAGAAATTACAATTATAATATCACCACCATGGTATGCATCACTTGGTGCGAAAATTATCTATTTTATTATAATTATCACTGCTTTATATTTTACGCGACAACAAATCTTGCAAAGACGTAAAATTAAACTTAAATTTCAGCAACAAGCTCATGCTGAAGAAATTAATGAGGCCAAACTTCAGTTCTTTATGAATATATCTCATGAGATACGAACGCCGATGACTCTAATTATTAGTCCATTGCAGAAACTTATGACAATAGACAAAGATGGAGAGCGGCAGAAGTTGTATCATACCATTTTTAGAAATTCCAACCGAATTCTTGCCTTAATGAATCAATTAATGGATATTCGAAAAATAGACAAGAAACAGATGGTTCTAAAATTTCGTGAAACTGAAATCGTAAATTTCACACATGATCTTGTTAAGATCTTTGAGAGTCAGTCTATCAATAAACAAATAAAACTGAATTTTCAGTCAGATGTTCCAGAATTAAAAGCATGGATAGATCCTAATAACTATGATAAGATTATCCTGAATTTACTTTCTAATGCATTCAAATTTACACCTAAAAATGGAGAGATAAGCACAAGCATCCATATAGGAGAGAATTATGACAAAAATGATAAGCCAGCCCATTATTACGAAATCATTATATCTGATAATGGAATTGGGATAAAAAAAGAGGAAATAGAACGTATTTTTGAACGTTTTTACCAAATAAATAATAGTCAGAACAATTCAAATATTGGTACTGGTATAGGACTTCATCTTACACGATCACTGGTGCAACTGCATCATGGAAAAATTTGGGCTGAAAATAATGAAGATGGAAAAGGTTGCCGATTTATAATACGTCTGCCACTGGGCAATGATTTCTTAATTCCCGAAGAAATAGCTAATGATGCTGAAATTACAGATAAAATAAATCAAGATAGCGCTGTAATGGTAACGGAAACAATTGATAGCATCGATAATACACAAGTTAAAATAAAAACTAAGTATAAAATATTAATAGTAGAGGACGACGAAGAGATTCGCAAATATCTAAAAGACGAATTAGGAAACGAATTCCATATTATAGAAAGTTGTAATGGAAAAGAAGCTCTTCCAATAATATTAAAGAAAGCGCCGGATTTAATTATTAGTGATGTGATGATGCCAGAAATGGACGGGATGGAACTTTGCCAAAAGATTAAACAGAATATTAATATCAATCATATACCTGTTATTTTACTAACAGCAAAGACCAGAGAAGAAGATAATATAGAAGGATTGGAAGTTGGTGCTGATAGCTACATTACAAAGCCTTTTAGCATTGATATCGTAAGGAAAACAATCCAGAATCTAATAAAAAACAGAGAGTGTTTGAAGAACAACCTGACAGGTAAACAAATTCAGGAAGATAAGATTGATAAAATTAGTCTGAAAACACCCGACGAAAAGTTATTGGAAAGAATAATGTGTGTGATAAATAAAAATATAAGCAATATAGACTTTAGTGTAGAGATTTTAGCTTCTGAAGTTGGAATAAGCAGAGTTCATCTGCATCGCAAAATGAAAGAACTTACAAATCAAACTACTCGTGATTTTATTCGCAATACAAGATTGCAACAAGCTGCATCATTATTAAAAGATAAAAATCAGAATATAAGTGAAGTTGCATTTGCTACTGGTTTTGTTAATGCAACCTATTTTTCTACAGCATTTAAGGAGTTGTATGGAATGAGTCCGAAAGAATATATGGAACAGAACAAAGAATAATTGATTTTAATATAGCCCTCTCTTTTTAGAATCTACTTATCTAATTTATTCAGCACACTCAAATGTAATAATTACCTTGAGTGTGCTACGAATAAATTAAACTAAAAACAACCTTTTTCTACTCTGGAAAGGCATCATTTGCCGAAGTAGCATACAAACCTATCAAACTTCCGGTAAATCCACCGGCTATGTTAGTCGAAAGAATGTCTCCTGATACCATTCCTCCTAAATTCTTAAATTCACCATTGTTTTCGGAATAGCTAAAACTATACTCATTTCCTTTAGCTGTTACTTGCAATTGAACAGGCTTTGAGGCATCGATTTTTGCACTTGCCAGAATTACAGAGTTTCCTTTCTCTGTTCTTTGCAACAAAATATATGTATCCTTTTTAATCTTTGTAATACCAAAAACATAATTAAACCTCTCAGATTGGTAGCACACTAATCCAGCCAAATCATTTTCTACTTTAGGTTGATAGTTCAAAACTGTTGTAGCGGTGAAGTTTTTGTGTTGTTGTCTATAGAAAAGAGAAGACACTGGTTTTACTTCCTTAATATGCACGTTGAAAGGCATAATCTGTACCCCACCCTT
>JGI20225J20221_1002712_pt1 | contig 12334 bp, 12 predicted proteins | sample BioMet4_FD_20221 | JGI IMG/M metagenome (IMG submission 20221) | reverse complement strand
TTGGCAGATGCAAAACTAGAAGCTAAAGACATCGCAAAAGTATTGCTTGTTGGTGGTTCTTCCAGAATTCCGGCTGTTCAAGATGCTATTAAAAAAGTGTTGGGTCAAGAACCTGCACATGGTGTAAATCCAGATGAATGTGTGGCAGTTGGTGCCGCTATCCAAGCAGGCGTATTAGCCGGTGATGTTAAAGATGTATTGCTTCTTGATGTAACTCCGTTATCCTTGGGTATTGAAACTTTAGGTGGCGTGTTTACAAAGATTATTGATCGTAATACTACAATACCTACTTCTCGTAAGCAAGTATTCTCTACTGCTGCAGATAACCAGCCTGCTGTTGATATTCACGTATTGCAAGGCGAGCGTGAAATGGCAGCTGATAACAAAACTCTTGGACGTTTCGAATTAGGCGGTATTCCGGCAGCTCCTCGTGGAGTACCTCAGGTAGAGGTTGCTTTCGATATTGATGCTAACGGCATTGTTAATGTTAGTGCCAAAGATCTTGGCACAGGCAAAGAACAAAAAATCACCATTACTTCTTCCGGTAGTTTGAATAAGGATGAAGTAGAAAAGATGGTTAAAGAAGCAGAAGCTAATGCTGAAGCAGATAAGAAACGAAAAGAAGGCGTAGAAGTACGTAACCAAGCTGATTCCCTATGCTACCAAGCTGAAAAGACTTGCAAGGATATGGATGGTAAAGGACATGAGGATTTAGTTAAAAAAGTGCAAGAAGCATTGGCAACTTTGAAGGAAACTTTAAAGGGTCAAGATAACGATAAGATTAAAGCAGATACTGAAGCTTTGACTAAGCCGTTGTATGAATTGTCAGCTGAGTTGTATAAACAAACCGAAGCAGCTAAGGGTGCTGAGGGATCTGATACCGGTTCTGCAGGTGCTGACAGCAAGAAAAATGATGATGATGTAGTTGATGCAGAAGTTGTAAATGAGAAAGATAAAAAATAATTAAAATTCACGATATTTACCCCTCTGCTGTGCAAACCTTGCGTTTTCGTAGCGAGACATACTAATATAGTATAGTCTCGCTATGAAGGCCACGGTTTTTCGTGCATTTNGGTGAATAGTTTAAATTTTAAAAATTGTTTCAAATGGGATGGTGCTATTTTGGATAAGAGAGATTATTATGACGTGCTNGGAGTAGCTAAAGGTGCTACTGCAGATGAAATAAAAAAAGCATATCGTAAGCTTGCACGTCAGTATCATCCTGATGTGAATAAGGACAATCCTGCAGCTGCTGAAAAGTTTAAAGAATGCTCTGAAGCTTATAGCGTTTTATCAGATGAGCAAAAACGTGCTGCCTATGACCAATATGGTCACGCCGCTTTTCAAAATGGAGGCGGAGCCCAAGGAAATCCATTCGGTGGAGGCTTTGGAGGATTTGGCGGCGGTCAAGGGTTTGGCGGACAAGGTATGGACGATATATTCGATATGTTTTTTGGTGGACAAGGTCGCAGTAGTCGTGGTAGGGCAGATAATGGTCCCCGCCCGGGAGCAGACTTGCGCATGGATTTAGAAATAAAATTTGAGGAAGCTGCTTTTGGCTGTGAAAAGGAAGTTAACCTAAACCGTGAGGAAGAGTGTGATGTTTGTCATGGTAAAGGTGCTGAACCAGGTACAAGTGTTGATACTTGTAGCGAGTGTCATGGTACCGGTGAGGTGCGTGTAACGCAGAACACAATGTTTGGCCAAATGGTTAATGTGCGTCCATGTACACGTTGTCATGGTACAGGAAAAATTATTAAAACACCTTGTAAGGCTTGTCGTGGTACAGGCCGTGTTAAACGCAATAAGACTTTGAAGGTTAAAATCCCGGCTGGGGTAGATAGTGGTTCCAGACTAAGGGTTGCCGGCGAAGGTGAGGCAGGTATACGCGGNGGCGGCAAGGGAGATTTGTATGTTTATTTGTATGTAAAACCTCATAAATTCTTTGAACGCGATGGAACTACTATTCACTGCGAAATTCCGATAAATATTGTTCAGGCTAGTTTGGGGGCTGAAATTAAAGTCCCAACTTTAGATGGGCAAGTTATCATGAAGGTTCCTGCAGGGACGCAGCCAGGCAAAATCCTGCGTTTAAAAGGAAAAGGTGTTGCCAGTCTTAGAAATGGTGTACGCGGCGATCAATTGGTGCGTGTTAAGGTTGTAATTCCTACCAAGCTTAGCGANAAGCAAAAAGAAGCATTGGAGAAATTCTCCGACGTTGGCGGAGATGATATTAATCCGGAAGAAAAAAGCTTCTTAAAAAAGATTTCCGGCTTGTTTAAATGATGGATAGGAGAAATATAGATGCAGCAATGGGTTGAAGTTAGTGTACAAGTAACACATGAGGCTGTGGAAGCAGTTGCTGATATATTTAATACTTTAAGGGCAGGTGGGGTTGTTATTGACGACCCACTGCTCTTAAATAGCTTGCGTGATTCTGATACTTGGGAAATGTGTGATATACCTAAACAAGAAAATGTAGAAGTAGTTACCATTACCTCATATTTTCCTGATGATGTAGAGTTAACTGCACGGTTAACCCAATTAGAAGAAAAAATTGGTGAGGTAGAAAAACGTATTGGTCTTTGTCGTTGTGGTCCCACAAAGTTTCGCGTGGTTAAAGAAACTGATTGGGCCAATGAATGGAAAAAATTTTTCCATACTACTAAAGTTGGAAATTCTTTAGTTATAAAACCTACTTGGGAAAGCTATATATCACGAAGTGATGAAAAGGTAATAGATATTGATCCCGGTATGGCTTTTGGTACCGGGCTGCATCACACAACTAATATGTGCATGAAGAACCTAGAAAGACTCGTTAAACCTGGGGATATTGTGTTTGATATAGGTTGTGGCAGCGGAATATTAGCAATGGCTGCNGCACTTTTAGGTGCCGGNAGNTGCAANGCTGTTGACATTGACTTGACAGCAGTAAAAGTAGCTAATGAAAATATTGTTTTAAATAATTTATCCCAGAAAATTTCTGTGCAGCAGGGAGACTTATTGCATGGAACTGAAGGAAAAGCTGATATAATAGTTGCAAATATTATTGCTGATATNATTATTATGCTCTTGCCTGATATTCCTGGAAAACTAAAAGACAAGGGTGTCTTTTTGGCCAGTGGTATTATTGAAGAGAGAGTAAATGATATTTTATTGTCGGCGGCCAAAAATGGCATGCAAATTGTAAAAATAGACAGGCAGGGTGGATGGGCAGCTATTACCATGTGTAGGGAGGAATAACTTTGCACAGATTTTTTTTACCTGCATCGTTTGCAGAATTAATGACAATAACGGGCAAAGACGCTCACCACATTAGTCATGTGTTAAGAATGAAAGTTGGACAGCAGTTACAAATAGTGGGCAACGACCAAGTAAGTGCTTTAATGGAAATTGAAGCTATTACAGAAGCCGTTGTTTCTGTGCGTCTNGTGGAAAAATTAGCANCCTTTAATGAACCTTCTNTACGTATTATCTTAGCTCAGGGGTTACCTAAGAGTGACAAGATGGATTTCATCGTGCAAAAGGCGGTGGAAATGGGAGTTAGTGAAATAATTCCTGTTTCTATGGATAATTGTGTAGTACAGTTAGATACAGAAAAGGCAAAGAAAAAAACAGAACGTTGGCAAAAAATCGTGGAAGAAGCTGCGAAACAAAGCAAACGTGAAATAGTTCCACAAGTATCTAGGCCTTTGACTCTTAAGCAACTTTTAGACCTTAAGCAAGGGGTGAGATTGAAAATAGTAGCTTATGAAGTTGAAGATAGGCGTGGTCTAAAAGAACTTTTGCAGTCACAGAAAAGTGTTAAAGAAATATTGCTGCTGATTGGACCGGAAGGCGGTATTTCTAAGGAAGAACTCGACCTTTTAAAAGAAGGTGGAATGACTTCAGTAAGTTTGGGCAAGAGAATTTTGCGCACTGAAACAGCTGGATTAGCGACGGTGGCGGCTATTTTATATGAAACAGGAGATTTTGGAGGTTAAGTAATGAAAACAATAGCTTTTTATACCTTAGGGTGTAAGGTCAATCAATCTGACACCGCCTCCATGGAGAAATTATTTCGTAATGCCGGTTATAAGGTAGTTGATTTTAGTTCTAAGGCAGATGTTTATTTGATAAACACTTGCGTTGTTACTAATATGGGACAAAGTAAATCAAGAAAAATTATTCATAAAGCTGTAAGACAGGGACCAAATGCTTTGGTGGTTGTCACAGGATGTTATCCACAAACCTTTCCCGATGAGGTTAAGGCGATTAATGGTGTAGATCTTATCGTCGGTAATCAAGATAGAGGTACAATAGTAAGCCTAGTAGAAGAAGCTTACGGTAAACAAAGAACCGATACTTTGGACGCAGTACGTAAGCTGGAAATGGGTAGCAAATTTGAAGAAATGAACGCTGATGAGGGAACACATAAAACAAGAGCGTTTTTAAAGATTCAAGAAGGGTGCAATCAATTTTGCACTTATTGCATTATCCCTTATGCCCGTGGCCCCTTGCGTTCTCGAAGTTTAACTAATATTACTGAAGAAGTTGGAAATTTAGTTGCAGTTGGTTTTAAAGAAATTGTGCTCATAGGTATTCATTTGGGTGCTTACGGACATGAAAATAAAGCCGGAGATACTTTAGTAATGGCTGTAAAAGCAGCCTTAGCAGTGCCGGGTTTGGTGCGTTTAAGATTAGGTTCTTTAGAGTCCGTAGAAGTAGATGATGAGCTTTTGGCTCTTATGGCAGAAGACGCCAGAGTCTGTCAACATTTACATTTACCATTGCAGGCTGGCAGTGATAAAGTTTTGGCGGCTATGCATCGTCCTTATACTACTGAAAAATTTACAGAAATGCTTAATAAGGTGCGAGAAAAATTACCCAATGTTTCTATTACAACCGATGTAATAGTTGGTTTCCCTGGTGAGGAAGAAGCCGACTTTGCCAATTCTTTAAAATATATAAAGAAATGTAACTTTAGTAAGATTCATATTTTTCCCTATTCTCAACGGCGTGGAACACCTGCGGAAAATTATCCCGGGCAGATATCACCAATAGTGAAACAAGAACGTGTTGCTAGAATGGAAAGAGTAGATGAGGAAGGACATATTGCTTTTTGTACAAAACTTATAGGACAAAAAGTTTCTGTAATTATGGAAGCACAGACAACTAGTGGCATATGGGAAGGGTTGTCTCAAGAGTATGTACGCGTATTTGCTTATGGAGATAATACATGTGCCGGCAAAGTACGACTAATTAAGGTGGAAAAATTATATAAAGATGGTGTTTTTGGCAGTTTTGTATGAGTAAAAAACGTTTTTTGTTTTTTTGGCAGGGGAAAATATTTTTTTGGCGAATTAATCCTTGTACAAAGGTGGTGACAAAATGACTGATTGTATATTTTGCAAAATAGTTGCAGGCGAAATACCAAGTGAAAAGATATATGAAGATGAAAAAATAATCGTTATTAATGATCTTAATCCCGGAGCTCCTGTTCATGTGCTTATTATTCCTAAAGAGCATACGGAAAATATTTTGACAGCTTCCCCAAAATTGCTGCCCTATATCCAAGCCAAATTGGGTGAAATAGTAAAAAAATTAGGAATTGCTGAAAACGGGTTTCGCATAGTAATTAATACAGGTGAAGATGGAGGACAGTCTGTTAACCATCTGCATTTTCATGTCCTAGGTGGTAAAACACTTGGATGGCCCCCTTGTTAATCTATTGACAGTCTGGGAGGCTATAAGTTATAATATCTAGGTGTAATATACTACTACACTTCCTTAAAGCGGTTGTGGAGGGAGGGATAACAGATGACAGAAGTTAAAGTTGGCAAAAGNGAGACAATAGACAGCGCATTGCGTCGTTTCAAACGCGCAACCCAAAAAGCCGGGGTCCTTTCCGAGGTCAGAAAACGCGAACACTATGAAAAACCTAGCGTTAAACGTAAGCTAAAATCTGAAGCTGCAAGAAAGCGCAAAACCAGATAATTTGGGGGCGTAACAATGTCGATAAAAGATCTTTTGACTGCAGATATGAAGCAAGCGATGCGTGATAGAGAGGCTGGGAAACTGGCTCTTGGAGTTATCCGCATGGCCCGTTCAAATATCAGAAATATTGAGATTGATGATAAAAAAGACCTTAGTGATGATGAGGTTATGGCTGTACTGATGAAAGAAGTTAAAATGCGTCAGGATTCTATTGAAGAATTCAAGAAAGCCGGACGCGTGGAGCTTGTAGAACAGAACGAAAAAGAAATTGCAGTTTTGCAAAAGTATTTGCCTCAACAACTAAGCGACGAAGAATTAAAAGCTTTGGTACAAGAAGCAGTAACCGAATGTGGTGCTACCAGCCAGAAAGATATGGGCAAGGTAATGCCTTTAGTTATTGGCAAGACCAAGGGACGGGCTGACGGAAAGAGAATCAATATGTTGGTACGTGAAATATTAAAATAACAATAAAAAGAAGATACCGTTAATGGTATCTTTTTTTTATGCTTTTTTGGCAGACAGAAAGACTATTGCTGTAATGTTTAACCAGAGAAAAAGAGAATTTTCAAATTTGTTATTTTCAAATCTTATTGCTATAATTACTGCATGTGCAATATAGCAGAAGCTAATGAGGCTAAGGATTTCTATTATAAATGGTAAAAGCTAAAATTTAATGGTTAGTCCTACTTTATAAATAGGTCAACCAAGAAAAGAGCCAGTAGAGATGAACATTCAATTATTCAAATCATTTTTGACTGTTGCAGAGTGCAAAAATTTTACACAAGCTGCACAAAATCTTAATTTTACACAGCCGGCCATTAGCAGTCATATTACAACTTTAGAAAAAAAATATGGTGTTCAACTTTTTCAAAGGGATGGTAAAAATGTCTATCTTACGGAGGCTGGCAGAAGTTTTTGCAATTATGCTGAGAATATTATTGCTGAATATGATAAAAGTATAGAAAACATGGCCGGCTTCAAAAAAAAGAGAAAAAAGTTGAAGATAGGAGTTTCTACACAGTTTATCAATTATTTTCTCATGGATGTTTTGCAAAAAATGCATGAAAAGTATTCTGATATGAGTATTGAAGTAGATCGTTGTATGACGGTAGAAGCTACACTTAAAGAAACCTTTCAAGATAAAATATATGATTTAGCTTTTATTCATCTTGATAAACAACCTCTTTATACAAAAAGGCAGCTTTTATGGAGTCAAAAAATAATTTGGGTTGTGAGTCCTAAAATGTATGAGGAACATAATTATGAAGATAATATTTACGAATATCCTTATATTGCCTATCCCAATGGTGGAGACTATTGCGATTCTTTAAAAGATAAAATAGATTTTGGACTTCTTGATACGCAATTCTCTTGTAGTGATTCAGAAACAGTACGTTTGGCAGTTATAAAAAATTTAGGCATAGGACTTTTGCCGGCTATAAAAATAAAGGAGGATTTGGAAGAAAAAAAACTAATTGCCTTTCCCTTAAAATATGGTATTGAAATGCCTGTTTATCTTCTTTATGCCCAGGAAAGGGAAATAACACCGGACATAAAGTTCTTCTTAGAACTGTTGGAGGAACATGCTAAAAATGTATAATTAAAAATACTCTGATAACTATATAGTGCCTTATGACTTGGATAATAGCATTGAATTATCTAAGCCATAAGGATTTTTTATTTATTGATAAAATTATTTAATTTTAAAATTTTCATGTATAAATGTATGATATAAATGTATAAATTATTAAAGAAATGAGGGGGGAGTAATTAAAATGAAGAAGCCAGTTTTAAAAAGAGAACCTACATTTACAGAATCAATAGTACCAATTATTGCCATGTTATTAATTTTATTTTATGGTAAGGGAGTTAGAGGGTGGGCTACAGAACCATTATTAATTATTGTAGCAATTATTGCGGCCTTAGTTGCCGTGCGTGTTGGTGTCACATGGAATGAAATGCTTGACGAGATCTCAAATAAAATAGCTAAAGGTATGCCGGCTATCTTAATTCTAATTACCGTTGGCATGTTAATTGGTAGTTGGAAGGCATCTGGTACAATTCCTATGATGATATATTACGGTATACAAATGGTAAATCCGCAATATTTATTGGTTACAGCATTTTTAATAACGGCTTTAGTTTCCGTGGTGACAGGAACATCTTGGGGTTCTGTTGGCACAATGGGGGTTGCTTTAATGGGGATTGCTTCGGGGCTTAATGTTTCGTTGCCCGCCACCGCTGGAGCTGTTATTGCAGGTTCTTATTTTGGAGATAAAATGTCGCCGCTATCTGATACTACGAATTTAGCACCAATTGCAGCAGGAAGCGACTTATATGGACATATACGCCATATGTTTTGGACCACCGTGCCGGCAACCATTGTTTCGCTTATAGTTTATGCTGTAGCTGGAGCTCAAGCTAGTAGCAGTGCTACACATAATTCGGAAGCAGTGCAGGTCATGCTGTCTACATTGAATATGATGTATAGTTGGAGTTGGTTATTATTGTTACCTGTAGTTATTGTATTAGTTGGTTCTATTATGAAAATGCCAACTATCCCTGTTATGCTGGGATCTTCAATATTTGCAAGTATAATGGCAATATTTATTCAACATATTACGCTGGCTAATGTTCTGAAATGTATGGTTAGTGGTTTTAATGTATCTATGCTTACGGCTTCTGGATTTAACCCTAAAACAGTAGCTTGGGCGGTGACACGCTTGATTAATGGTGGTGGCATGGCTAGTATCATGTCTACTACATTACTTGTATTTTGCGCATTTTGCTTTGCTGGTATTATGAGTAGGGCCGGTTGCTTAAAAGTAGTTTTAGAAAAACTGTTATCTATTGTAACAAATACAGGAGGGCTTATTGCTAGCACTGTAGCAGCTTGTTTAACAATGGTTCTTACTACCGGTAGTTCTTATTTGTCCATCCTTATTCCTGGTGAAATGTTCAGAGATGCATACAAGGCTAAAAATTTAGCTGCTGTTAATTTATCCAGAACACTTGAAGATTCTGCTACTGTTGTCGTACCTTTAGTCCCTTGGTCAGCTGCTGGCGCTTATATGACTGCTACACTCGGCGTACCTACGCTCGCTTATTTGCCATGGGCAGTGCTTTGCTATACCGGTTTTCTATTTGCTTTGTTTTATGGATTTACGGGAATTGGTATAAAAAAGTTGACCCAAAAAGAAATTATAGAAGCACAAAAAGTACAAGAAGCTGAATAATATATTGAAGAAACGGAGGAAAAGTAATTGATACTATTTAAAAATGCAGATGTATATGCACCAAAACATTTGGGATACAAAGATGTTCTAGTGGAAGGACGCAAGATAGTGGCCATAGAAGAGGCAATAAATGGCTATGATAATCTTACTAATGTTCAAGTTATTGATGTCAACGGCAAGAAAATGGGACCAGGTTATATTGATTTGCATGAACATATTACAGGAGGAGGTGGAGAGCAGGGACCGGTTTCTCGTACACCGGAAGCTACTATAGGAACATTATTAGATTGCGGTGTTACCACGGTGATTGGATTGCTTGGTACGGATGGGATTTCTAGAAGCCTGGAAAATCTTTTGGCAAAAGCCAGAGCATTAAATGAAGAAGGGCTTACTTGCTATATCCTTACCGGCTCCTATGGGTATCCGTCAGTTAATATTACGGGCAATATTGAACGAGATATAACTTTAATTGATTTAATAATAGGCGTCAAACTTGCCGTATCTGATCATCGTAGCTCTAATCCACAAGGAGAGGAAATAATAAAGGTCGCAACAGCGGCGCGTAGGGCAGGGCTGTTGGCGCCGTGCTGTGGGTTAGTAACCATGCACATGGGCAGTGGCAAAGGACGACTTGAACCGATTTTTTATGCCTTAGAGCATTCTGATATCTTGGCAAAGAATTTATTGCCTACACATATGAATACAAGAGGCAAAGAGCTTCTTGATGACGGTATAAGATTAGCCAAAATGGGTGGACATATAGACTTTACTGCCAGCGGTACAGTGCAGGGAAATAAGGAAGAGGCAGCAAAGGTACGGTATTGTTTAGAACAGGGTGTACCTTTGAGCAGTATAACAGTATCTAGTGATGGCTACGGAAGTCAACCACGTTTTAATACAAAAGGGGAATGCATAGGTTTAACATATTCTACTCCCTGTGGTTTGCACCAATTGGTTAAGGCTTTGGTTGAAGAAAAAGTGCTTAAATTTGAAGAGTCCTTAACTTTGGTTACGTCGAATGCGGCACAAGTGTTGGATATGAGTAACGCAAAGGGTAATATTATTATAGGTGCCGATGCTGATTTATTAATTTATAATGAAGACTTTGTAATTGAAAGTGTTTTCGCAAAAGGTAAAATTGCTGTTTGGGAAAATAAACATATTATCAAGGGACGGTTCGAAATTTAACAACACGGAAATGTTATAAAATAAAGTATGTATATAAAGAATCCCTCCCTAGACCAGATTGATTTAATGTAAATCGTTTGGACTAGAGAGGGAGTTTTTATATATAAAATTAACTGGTGATAAAAGATAACAAATTTTATTAGGTAATACTGTTTTTATAAAGGAGAATTTCTTTACATGTTTGTGTTATAATGAATTGTAAGTAAATTGTTACATTATTTTATAAAGAAGGCATGAGGAGGAACACAATGAAAAAGTATGTTTTAATTATAACGGCTTTATGCTTAGTGGCATGGACAACGATAGCTTTTGCTGCCACGGCTGCTCCGCTTGACTTGTATCCTTCTACTTTTGATCTGATAACAGGGTGGATGGAAATAAGATTGTTTTTATTAGGTGTAGTTCTTTTAGCCATTGAGGTTTTTATTCCAGGATTTGGTATTTTTGGAATAGGCGGTATTTGTTGCATATTAGGTAGTTTTTACCTTGCTTTAGGTGGTAACAAGCCTGCTCTATATTGGCTGACAGGTGGTTTGATAGTTGTTTTAGCAGCTTTTGCTGTGCTGATTAAGTATTTACCCAATAATCCAGCGTGGAATTTACTGGTACTAAAAAATCGGCAGGAAAACAAGCATGGCTACAGTAGTACACCTGACTTAGGTAATTATATTGGTAAAAAAGGAACCTCAATTAGTATGCTAAGGCCAAGTGGTACTGTTCTAATTGATGAAGAACGTGTGGATGTAGTTGCAGATGGAGAGTTTATTGCAAGTGGAGAGAGTATTGTTGTTTTCAAAGTAGTAGGAAATAAAATTTTTGTGAAAAAGGAGAAGTGATTATGAATATTTTAGGAATTGATGTTTTAGGTAGTGGCTTTGTTATTATCTTAGCCATAGTAGCGATTTCGTTGTTTTTAAATTTTGTGCCTATAGGGTTATGGATTTCTGCCATGGCGGCAGGCGTAGATGTAAATATCTTCAATTTAGTAGGTATGAGGCTGCGTCGTGTACCGGCGTCTAAGATTGTCTTGCCCTTGGTTAAAGCCAACAAGGCAGGTTTAGTCGTTAATGCCAATCAGCTAGAGGCACATTATTTAGCAGGGTGTTTATAAATTAAGTATTCCAGCTATTTTAGGTATTGGTGGTTATGCAGGACGAAGATTTCCGACGACGTTTCACGGTTAAAACCATCATCCGTTCGAACTCACGATAGGTTGTTTGATAATCGAACCGTTAATAGGATTCTCATATTCCGAAAGTAGAGAACAAAGAGATCGTTGACGGTATCCGAGAAGAAAGAGTCCTGCGTGGGGGACTCCCGTTACGCAAATAGTCCGAAGTACGTAACTACGTCGAGGTATTCAAGACGTGGTATTAAAGATGCGCGGAATTGCAGTTGTAGCGCCCCGTTATAGTTATCCCTGTTATAGTAGCTTTCCGTCCAAGGACCTAGGAGGTTTTTCAGGTCGGCGAATAAAGGGATTTTGACAAAGAACCTTATAACCCAGCCCGTAAAAGATTATGAAAGTGACGATCGTAAACCTGGCCGTCGTTGGTTGGCGCATCATTGCTTATCGGCCCGAGCCCGGATGTGCCCGGGTTATTCATCAAACCGAAGTGCCTGAGGTCCGGTGGTGGGTGATTTGCCCCAGTTATAACGGCGTCGCTATCGTCAAATCGTGCCCGGAAATCGGAAAATTAAGATATGGTGAAAATCCCCCGTTGCCGTGTCTTTGCCTAACCCACAAAAGTTATTGAAAGGCCTAATGTGAGTAAGACAATGACCCGGAGGTTTTGTATAAGAGCTCGAGACCCATTTAGTTATCGGCGCGTTCGGGGTCCCCGAAGTTTAACCAATCTCCCTTAAAGGCCGTGCCCTACCCCCCGTCCCCCGTTCAATTTCGTAGTTCAATCGCAATTAGTTGTAGTCGGTTC
>JGI20225J20221_1002710_pt2 | contig 12344 bp, 11 predicted proteins | sample BioMet4_FD_20221 | JGI IMG/M metagenome (IMG submission 20221) | reverse complement strand
CGGTCTGCGAATAAACTTCTTGAACATAATTAGTTGGCTTTTAATTTGATAGACTGCATTACTTCAGCCGGGCTCTTATAACGTATTGAAATACGATCACCNTCATTCACCTTCTGTANNCCNTCTANCAGAATCTTGTCATTNNNNGACAAACCTTCTGTTACNACATATACATTCTGCTTTTCAAAAGCTATTTTAATAGGACGCGCGTGAACATAACCACGAGCATCAACTACAAATACATATTTCTTATCTTGTATTTCATAGGTAGACTGCTGAGGTATTATCATAACGTTCCTTACAGGAATATTCATTCTTACTGTTCCTGTTTCACCATTTCTAAGAATACGCTTCACATTGGCAAACTTTGCGCGGAAAGCAATATTACCAGTTCCATTGTCAAACTCACCCTCAACATTTTGGAAATATCCTTTTACTGGGAAAGTAGTTCCGTTTGCAAGAATAAGAGTTAATGGAAGTTTGTTTCTTTCAGCAGCATGCTGTTGGTAATCAAGATATTCTGGTTCTGAAACATTAAAATAAGTATATATATTTGTATTATCAGAAAGAGTTGAAATCAAGTCACCATCTTGAAGCAAACTACCTCTTTTATTAGGTATTCTACCTATTATACCTGTAAAAGGCGCAGTAATAAGTGACAATTGCTTGCGCTCACTGGCAAGACGATAATCAGCCATAGCAGAGTTCAACTTCGCACGTGCCATCTTGCGTGCATTCTTTGACACGATATTATTAGCCGCCAAAGTAGAAGTATTCTGTAAGTCTATGCGAGCTTGTTCAGCTTCAGCTTTAGACTTTTCCACTTCTTGTTGTGCNCCAACCAAAGCAATACGAAACAAAGGCTGTCCGGCTTTCACCATCTGACCTTCNTCAACATATATATCACGTAATATACCACCTTGTTGAGCTCTTATCTCAATATTTTTCTGAGACTGTATGTTCGCAACATAGTCTTTTGAGATAGATGTGTTAGTTACCTCTGGAGTCGTAACTGAATAAACAGCAGATACATCCTTTTCCTTTGTCGATTTACAACTTATTGTCATCAGTGCCATACCAACGGCAAGCATAAGTATTTGTTTATTCATATTTTAACTAAATAAATTTATGTGGCAAAATTACTTATATTTAAACGATTCGGCCATAACAATCGATTAAAAGAACTTAAAGTGAAATTAAAAGTTTCTAATATACTTCTTAGTGATTTTAGCAAGTTATCAAATAGAATGGTAGGACATCGTATTTTGTTATACAGACTAAAAATCAAAGACTAAACTTGACAATAGAAAGACTTGAACATCACACATATTAGAATTAGGAACTATCATTTATAGTTTATTATTACAGGTATAACAACTCATACTATGCATGATTGGATTGAATCGTAATATGAGTTGGTATATTAATAAAAACGAAATTTTTAAATTACTTTTATTTAGTATATTCTTTGTAAAATTTATCAGGGCCACCTATTTTAAATGAATACTTAATTTGTTTTAAGCCAGTATAACAATCTTCTATTTCAGATTTCATTATTGCAGACTTCTTTGAATAATTAGTAATACCTGACAAATAAAACACATTTTCAATATGCTTAAGCCCATTGCCATCTTTAGTTTGAGAATATGCTATTCTATTTTTAAATATTAATGGAGTTGTTGATTCTGTATAACTAAGAATATTGACAGATTTCTTTGGGTAGTCATTCTTCTTCACACATGTCAAATAGAAGTTTGGAGAGATTTCATATTCACTAATTATCTTCCAGGATTTAGCAGGTATGCAAACAAATTCTGCTTCTTTCATAATCACAGACTTTGAAGTGCCTTTCATTAAATTAGCAATAGGGGAAACTTCTGTTGGAACACTATATTTTGAAGACCATAAACCTTCTGAACCTAAATACTCATTACTAACAGAATAGCCTAATGACATATTAGTTGTTGTAGTCGTTGAATATTCTCTATTTTTAAAATAGTCATTTGCAGCACCGTTCTTTATAAAAAAGGTTTGCCCCATATCTATAAAAATATCTTGATCTGTTTTGTTTTCAAAAACAAAACCTATAGCTCCATTCTCAGACCAAAGATTATACAAAACTCTGACATCGGCATTTTCATACACTAATGAATTGTCTTTTTGAGTTAAAGTGTTTGACTTCACATCATACACTTGATAATAATTTGTTTTACAGGAAATCATTCCTAAACATACAAGACCTACAGTTACAGCGGCGATTAGCTTTGATTTTTGTTTATTCATACGGTTAATATATAATATTAATTTGACAATATTGTCAATTATTGTTTTTTGCAAATATGTCTAAACTTGTTATTAGGCACATAAGGTGTCTCTTTCATGATTTTGCCAAGAATAACAATATTAAATTTCATTAATAATACAAAGATAATCTTTTTTTAAAAAAATCCATCAACATTACCATATATTTTTTAAAATATATGGGTTATACTCCAATCCCAGACCTTAATTATTGGGACATTACTTCTTCTTCCCAATATTATATAACTTCGTCTCTTTTTATGAATATATACGGAACACTTATCAAAGTGTATTATTGAACTATTCGGAAATTCCGAACAGTTCAATATGATTATTCTAGCTCAGAGTTTATTTCCTGTTAGGATCTTTGCTAACCACATAGCTGTTAGCCTGATGNGTAGCAAGAACNANGACTTCTGCTATTTGTACATGCTCTGGAGCACTCGCTGCATAGAAAGCAACATCAGCAATATCTTCACCGCTAAGCGGATGAATGCCATTATACACATTATCCGCTTTGCATTTGTCACCATAGAATCTGGTAACACTGAAGTTTGTCTCTACCAATCCAGGTTTGATATTGGTGACTCTTATACATGTGTCAGCTAAGTCTATACGAAGACCATCACTGATGGCTTTAACGGCTGACTTGGTAGCGCAATATACGTTACCGCCCGGATAAGCTGCTTCACCAGCAAGACTGCCCATATTGATTACATGACCACAATTGCGCTCTACCATATGCGGAACTACAAGGTGAGTCATTGTAAGCATACCCTTGATGTTGGTATCTATCATCGTCTCCCATTTCTCTGGGGCGAGTTCGTATTCCTTTTCCAAACCTAATGCCAGTCCAGCATTATTAATGAGTACGTCTATATCACACCATTTGCCTGAAAGTGTATTTACAGCCTCTGTTGCAGCCTTGCGATCACGAACATCGAAGTTAAGCAACTTCACATCAGTTCCGTCAGCATTAAGACGACTCTGCAATAAATCTAATTTGCTCTGATTACGACCTGTAAGTATCAAGTCGTATCCTTCTTTAGAGAAACGAAGGGCACATGCTTCACCAATGCCACTCGTAGCTCCTGTTATCAATGCAATCTTTTTCATATTTATGATTTCTATATTATTAATTTATGAGATGCAAATATACAATAATAAAAATACTGTTGTTTATGCTGTTGCAAATATACAGAAATTTTAGCTTATCACAACCTTAATTCTTTATTTCATTAAAAATGATATGGGCGTACTATTTAAGTGCGCCCATCATATTAATTAGCTAGTTTCTTGAGTTGCCTGTAATTATACATCAATATTGTGACAGATATAATTGTTGCCAACGTATCGCTTACTGGTATGCTCATCCATATTCCATTCAGTCCAAAGAATAATGGGAACACAAGCAATGCAGGTATGATCAGAATTAATTGGCGAAGCAATGATAAGAATATGGCTGTTTTCACATACCCGATACTCTGAAAGAAACCTGTTGAGATAACCTGTATACCGAGTAGAGGTACAGCCATCATCATTATTCTCATACCCGACGCAGCAATCTCTGTGAGTTGCTTGTCTGTGGTAAACATGGAAGTAATCATGTGTGGGAAAAATTCTCCTAGCAAGAACCCTATAACTGATATAACAGTAGCGAACATAATAGAAAGTTTCAGCACCTTAAAAGCTCTATTGTATAATCTCGCACCATAATTATAACCTACAATTGGCTGCATACCTTGCATAAGTCCTATGACAACCATTACAAATAAGAATAAGAAACGATTGATTATTCCATAAGCGCCAACAGCCATATCACCTCCATATCGAGTCAGACTATTCGTGATAATGATAACAACCACGCATGCTGTCAAATTCATGAAGAATGGAGAAAGACCTATTGACATCATCTTTGAAATCATACTCCATCGCAATCTGAATATGCCTTTCTGAAAATGAATACAGTTATTCTTATTATTAAAATGATGTAGCTGATAACACAGCATGATTGCTTGTGACAAGACCGTTGCCAATGCACTTCCACGCATTCCCATCTTCAATCCAAANATGAATATTGGATTTAGTATAACAACGATAAACACCATGCCGATTGTGGCAATCATTGCTTTTTTTGGAGCAGCTGAAGAGCGCAACATTGCGTTGAGGTTGAAAAACAGTTGCGTAAATATAACACCAGCAAGAAATACNTGCATAAAACTGCGTGCATAAGGAAGCGTCTCTGCTGACGCTCCAGATAAAATAAGGATTTTATCAAGAAATGTATAGCATACAATGATTAGTATTGTCGCATAGATAATGCTCAAAGTAACAACGTTGCCTAATATNACATTTGCACTCTTATAATCTTTTTGCCCCAGTCTTATTGACATTAAGTTGGCACCACCTATNGCAACAAGTGTTGAAAANGCTATCATCATATTCATTAATGGNAGCAATACAGCNAATCCTGATAATCCCAGTGTACCTACACCATGTCCAATGAATATACTATCGACAATATTAAATATTGACATCACNGTAGATGCAACTATTGAAGGCAATGCATACTTTAGCAGCAACCTACTTACGCTTTCTGTTTCGAGTTCTTTAGGTTTATTAATCATATTATATTGTAGTATCCTAAACTTCTTATCTTATCAGCAATATATTGCCTTATTATTATATTGGGATTGTCTAAACATACTTGGATAATCCATAAAATTTCCAACCAGTATGCTATCAATGAAAGAACAGATGCACCTACACTAAATAAGGCAACACCATTCAAAGTAACATTCACTATTGTCAATAATCTGTGCAAAGATACAAAAAATCAGCGAACCATAACTACACAACTAGAAAAACAATAAATATTCTCCTACATTATTTTATGATACAACAATCACAAAACAAGGAATTAAGTATATGCAAACTATAGTTATTTATAAACAGATCTATCAATAAGTTTTTTTTTACATCTCAAATCAGAAAAAAAACAAAAACATCCAGAAAGTTTAAAATAGGCAAATATCCTCCACTACTAATATAAGCGTTTGATATATAAATGATTAGAGGTGGAGGTTATCATCCACTAACCTCCACTATCCTCCACGTTTTTGTAAACTATTAAGAAATATTCTACTAACATTGAACTTATATCTAATATATCATGAATAACAATAAATCAGATATATTTACATTTATACAAATATATTTTAGTTCATTTATCGCTTTGATAAATAGTATCAGATAGATGACAACCATATTGTGATGATTGCCCGCTGTTTTCAAATATTCAACTAATACAACAAACGACTTTTCTACAAATTATTATCCATAACCGTTTTTACACGTTTAGTAAGTGCATCATGATTAAATCACCTTATCAGAAACACCCCTTTTTTACGTCTTTTCTTAGCTTCTTCGAGTTGCTTCTGATATGTCTGTAGAATAGGTTTAAGATATTTTTTTGATTTTGTCGTTATACACATAATACCTCCCATACGTGGATAAAAGTATTTTAAAATATTTTTGTCCTTTACGATGTTTACACTTATAATATCATCTTGTTTCAGACCATCAATGTCCTGTACTTCAACTCTATCAACCAGAATCACAGGAATATTCAAAGAATCCTTTTGCAAATGGGTTTGAGCATTTAATTGCAAGCTTAAGAATAATGCTGTTAAAATAATAATGTGTTTTTTCATTTCAGATATTTTTTTATTCACATAGTAAAAATACAATTTATTTCTAATAATCACATTATCTCCGACTTTATATTTACCATAATTAACATTTACTACAACTCTTTGCCACAAAGAAAAATAGCCTTTCGATACATCATTTAGTGATAAGACCCATATCACTCTGCAATATACGAAGAAACACTGAGTGATTAGGGCCTAATCACTCGATAAACTAAAGTATTTTGGAAACGTTTGATCGATGAAACGGAAACGTTTATACGATATAATAGTTTCATTCCTACGACATAATGGAAACGTTTGATCGATGGAATAGATCCCATTCTACGACTCAACGGAAACAGTTGATCGTCAATTAAGAGGATTAAATATAAATTGACGAAGAAACACGGAAACACTTATCCACATAATGCAGATTTATTAAAATACAATCGAAATATCATTCCAAAACATTTCACACAAATAGAGCGCTCTACAAATGTAAACATATTTATCTTTAGATTATTTGTTATAATTCAGACGTATGTTTGGTACTTGCTTGTTATTTCTTAATAGTTTACAAAAACGTGGAGGTTAGTGGATGATAGTGGAGGTTAACCTCCACCTCTAATCGTTTATATATCAAACGCTTATGTTACGAGTGGAGGATATTTGTCTGTTTTCAAACTTTTGGGATAATTTTATTTTTCAACCATTGAGCATGTAATAAAAATACATACACATTCAAAATCACATTTCACGCTTACGGCATTTACTTTCTATAGGCAGCCAATTATTGCTAATAAATTGCAAGTCGATATTTAACTACATTTATACAAGAAAGGTAACATTTGTTACCATTTTATTTATTGAAATGTTCATATCTTTGCTAAAAGATAAATTATAAAGATATGAACAAACTCAAAATAAAAAGAATTTATCTTCCCTATGATGAAGAAGACGGGTATCGAATATTGATAGACCGACTATGGCCTAGAGGAATTTCGAAGACAAATGCAGCCATTGATGAACATTGCAAGGATATAACACCATCGACAGAAATAAGAAAGACATTCGGACACAAAGAAGAAAACTATAAAGCATTTGCAGAAAACTACAGAAACGAACTCGCCAATAACAAAGACGCAATGCCTTTTGTAGAACACTGCAGAGAATTGCTTGAAGACGACAATGTAACACTTTTGTATGGTGCGAAAAGCGAAACTTGCAACCATGCCATAATACTTCATGACTGGATTATGTCAAAGTTGGAATGACATAACGCGCATTTAGGTAACATTTGTTATTCGCTATCATCATGGCATTGGATTTGTATCTATAAGAATAGAAAATATTGTTGAACAAATAAAAATAAAACTGTATGGCAAGATTTGAAAAAGGAAAAGCCCTAAATCCTAATGATATCATAGCATATCAAGAAGAAGGTATCGTAAGTATGGAACTTCTACATAACGAAAGCGGAAGCATTACTCTTTTCGCTTTTGGTAAAGGTCAACAGCTAAGTCCACACTCTGCCCCACTCGATGCTTTTATACAAGCAATAGACGGACAGTTTGTATTAACTCTGGATGATGAAGAACATCTTATTAAAGCCGGAGAAATATTCATGATACCGGCAGGTCATGTTCACAGTCTGCGAGCAGACAACAAATTCAAGATGATCATAACAATGGTTTCAGCTAAAAGAAATATTGATTTTAAAAAATAAAAAGGAGAATAAAAAGGAGAATAAAAAGGAGAATAAAAAGGAGAATAAAAAGGAGATCGCATAAGATGTGATAATCTTAAAATATCATCATTAAAAGGTATTGTAGATTTTTTATTTTAGTACTATATTTGCACCGGAAAAAGTAATAGAAAAAAATAGGTGTATAAACTCTTGACGAAGATGATTATCATTTAAGCCGAACAAATATTCATGATGGCGACAGCTGGTGTTCACAGTCTACGAGCAAACAACAAGTTCAAGATGATTAAAACATTGATTTCAGTTAAAATAAATATTCATTTTTAAATAAAAAAAGGAGAATAAATATGAAAAAAACATTGGTAGTATTTGGTTCGTCAACCGGCAATTGCCAGAGCTTTGCCGAAATTATCGCTCAAAAAATTAAAGCTGATATCGTTGACGTAAACGACATTAATATAGAAAAACTTGCAGAATACGATAATCTTGTACTCGGCACTTCAACATGGGGGGCTGGAGAAATGCAAGATGACTGGTATGACGGCATTAAAAATTTAAAGGATGCCGATCTCAGCGGAAAGACAGTTGCACTGTTTGGATGTGGCGATGCAGATAGCTACGGCGATACTTTTTGCGGAGGCATGCGAGAAATTTACGACATATTGAAAGATTCTGGTGCTAATATCGTAGGAGGAGTTGATGCCGAAGAATATACATTTGATGACTCTGAATCAGTGATAGACGGCAAATTTGTGGGACTAGCACTGGATGCTAATGAGAATGAAGCCAAGAGCGAAGAACGCATTGACAAGTGGATACAGTCAATAAGCAATTCTCTTTAATATTAAAAGAAGTATAATCTTTATAAATCATCATTATTAGGTATTGCAAATGATGTATTTTAATGCTATATTTGCAATAGAGTTATTAATAAAAAAAACATTATTATGAAAATAGAAAAGATTTATGCAAGAGAAATCCTTGATTCAAGAGGTAACCCGACTATTGAAGTTGAGGTAACAACAGATAATGGCATAATGGGTAGGGCTAGTGTTCCATCCGGCGCATCAACAGGAGAGAACGAAGCATTAGAACTACGTGATGGAGACAAAAGCCGTTTTGGTGGTAAAGGTGTATTGAAAGCTGTTGAAAATGTAAACAAAATATTAGGTCCAGCACTGAATGGTTTCGATATACTGAACCAACGTGCCATTGACTACAAAATGTTGGAAATAGACGGAACTCCTACAAAAAGCAAATTGGGTGCAAACGCAATTCTCGGAGTTTCACTAGCAGTAGCACATACAGCTGCAAAAACTCTAAACATTCCTCTTTACAGATATATCGGTGGTTCAAACACATACATCCTACCAGTGCCGATGATGAATATCATTAATGGTGGCGCACATAGTGACGCTCCTATTGCATTTCAGGAATTCATGATTCGTCCAATTGGCGCATCTTCTGAGAAAGAGGCTATACGCATTGGTGCTGAAGTTTTCCACAGTTTGCAGAAGAATCTTAAGAAGAGAGGATTGTCAACTGCTGTCGGTGACGAGGGTGGGTTCGCTCCAAAGCTTGATAATATTGAAGACGCTCTGCAAAGTATCGTTGAAGCGATAAAAGATGCAGGCTATCAACCAGGCAAAGATGTAACAATAGCTATTGACTGCGCTGCAAGCGAGTTTGCAAGTGAAAAGGGCGGTAAATACTATTATAACTATAAGCAACTGTCAAACGGAACACCGAAAGATCCGAACGGTAAGGAACTATCTGATGATGAACAGATAAAATTCCTTGAAGAACTGATAACAAAGTATCCTATTGACAGTATTGAGGATGGTCTTGACGAGAACGACTGGGATGGTTGGCAGAAGCTAACAAAAGCACTTGGAGACAGATGCCAGTTGGTTGGAGACGACTTATTCGTTACAAACAGTAAATTCCTTGAAAAGGGAATAAAACTGGGAGCAGCCAATTCTATTTTGATTAAGGTAAACCAAATCGGTACTCTAACAGAGACTCTCGAAGCTATAGAAATGGCTCACCGTCACGGTTATACCACTGTAACTTCTCACCGTTCAGGAGAAACTGAAGATACAACGATTGCTGATATTGCTGTTGCAACAAACTCAGGACAGATAAAGACTGGTTCTATGTCAAGAACAGACCGTATTGCAAAGTATAATCAGTTGATACGTATTGAAGAAGAACTAGGCAGTAATGCACAATACGGTTATAAGAAACTGAAATAATACAAATATATTCCTTCAATGAATATCATTGAAGAATATCATAACTAAAAAAGACTCAGAGTCCGAGAAAATGTTTAATCATTATNNGGATTCTGAGTCTTTACTATTTGATACTACGATCTATTAAAACAGCCTACTTACTATTTCGGCAGACTTGCCCTCATAAATTCTAACATCTGTAATTGGTGTATAACGCAAATCCTTATAAGCTAATAGCTGCAATGCAACAAACTCATGATCTGCAGATATACAACCTTCAAGACGGATATTGCTCATTGCTGCCGACTTTACTTCAGCAGCCTCATTTACGGCAGCTTCTAAGTTTTCATCTTTTGCATTGATAACAGCCTCTATCTTGTTACAGGCATCCTGATTATATTCTTCAGCAATAGCTTTAACCGTACTACCTGTTGGAGTGTAGATTACAGAGGTACTGAGACCCATGAATGACTTCTTTAATGATATTTTATCGTTTGAGAAGATAACATCTGCCATCTTCAAATTCTTTATGTTCATATTAAAATAATGTTGAGCATACTCCACCCACTTATCAATTGTGTGAAAAGGAGTAAGCATTTGTTAGACTTATATGCAGGATACAATCCTGCGATTATTAATTAGCTCCATAACAGGAGCAACAAACCGTTCCGCATGCAAATACATAACGGAAAAACATAAATCTAACACAACAGGCGCCTCAATGCAAATATATAATAATCACACGAGGCTTGGGACTGAAATGGCGCCGTCTCTAAACGGCAACATCCTCCCATAAGCAAAAAACAAGATTGTGGTTTTGATATATAAAATACTATTCTTCCAAATATTTTACCCGTATTCTCCACAAAAACAGGAATAATCCTTTGAGGACATGTACTGCAAACTCTCAATAAACTGAGCGAATCAGAAAGTACTGCCTCCTTTGATGTATCATTATGCTTAGACACCACACTAATCTTATCCTTCCGTGATCTTGTCACGGCATGAGTTTCCTGCTGACCAACGATCAACATGAAGAATATGATTAATATGTGAAGATAACGATTCATCTAGTCAAATCAATATGATTGTAAACCGAACGTGCAGGCCTAGCACCCATAACAAGAGATTGCTCTATATCAGGGCATCTTTATTGTCGGCGCTGATAAAACAACGCGAAAACCGTAGTCTGTCATGTGTATGGGCCTTTATATGCATCGTGAATATTGTCAACAAATACTGCGCTCTTTGTGAAGGATAATCACAAGAATTCTCTGAATGAAGCATACTGATTTTTCTTTTCATACTCTGGGCGAAACCAGAACGCAAGCATTTTCTGCCACCGCCTACTTCTCCATTCACAACACCAACATCAGTACCGTTTTAAATCTTGAAGCCTCAGCAACAGTATCAGGATTGAGAGCTGGCATCTATTCCAGAAACATTACTTGCTATTACCTTTGCATCAGGATAAAACCTCACGTATAATGGCATTCAGGTCCGTCATCCTTTTGGCATTGACAACCTTTCACCAAATGTTTCTGTCATTGAAAATGAAACTGGGCTACCAGATCTTCATACATGATACCGTTTATGTTCATATCAGGCAATCAAACTGCTGAAGTAGAAATTTGCACCAAATTTATTTAGAATTCTTCTTTACACTTTCGTACGTGTATTTTAACCTTCTCTCCACAAACTGCGAAATGGATTTCTTTGCAAATTCTGGATTGTTATGTCCCAGCCCATGATTGAGATGTCCCTATATTGGGATACTCTCTGTACGATATTACCAATGAGCAAATTTAGAGCTGTATTGTAAAGAGCCGATTATAAAAAAGTACCGACATGCCTACTGACATGATTTTCTTCATTTATAACCATTACCCAAGCTTCAAGACGTTACGCCAAAGATATACCTGACCTGCCTGGAAGCAAACTTCTGCTGGCAATACATTATCGCAACTTAAACCAAAGGACAAGCACTTACATTCTCACTGTGCTTTTGGGGTCATGAAGCATTCTAAGTTAACACCGATAGGAACCTGGAATGAAATATGTATAAACTATATACTCCACTGCGACGAGAATACCGACAAGTATTCATACACAAGCCGAAACGAATGCCAATTAAAGTTTGCAATGTTCCATTATCAACAATGATAATCACTTCTGCCAATTATCAAACAAAAACCACATCATCTCAGCTCCTGTTCCGGCCGTCAAAATGGATTGAATGCTGTTGTAGGTACCGTCCGCAACGACAAAGAAAACGATGAACACAGCCAAGAACATAATCCCGGAACAATTTCTCTATACCCATTGCTACGATGTGCAGTTTTAGCATTGGACGTAACTCATATCAGCATTACCCCTCGTTTGTACATACTACGACATCAACAGTATCAGCAA